>Ga0180431_10000291_pt1 | contig 72018 bp, 56 predicted proteins | sample SS_ome_11_FD_132459 | JGI IMG/M metagenome (GOLD analysis project Ga0180431, IMG submission 132459) | Hypersaline lake sediment archaeal communities from the Salton Sea, California, USA - SS_1_MS_1 metaG | ecosystem: Environmental > Aquatic > Non-marine Saline and Alkaline > Hypersaline >...
AGCAGCCACTACGCCACCGTCGTCAGCTTCCGTATTTCGTCATCAATATTCTCGGCGCGCGGATTCTGCCGCAGCCACAGTTCCTTACTCGGCTCTAAGGCGTATTCGCCGACAAGCCCCTGTAGGTGAGGAAAGAGACTTCGTGGTGAGGCCATTTCCGGCCCGAAGCGCGGCGTTCCCATCCCCGAGATCATGTAGCCATCCAGGTCATCCGGTGGATACGTCCACGGCGCATTGAGCATGCCCCAGGTGAGGCCCGCTGCATTAGCCAGTTGCCAGATTGTCGGCGCTTTCCTGCTCGCGCCGCTGGTTAGTTCCACTTCTCCACCGCAGCGCGACCTCACGAAATCGAAGACCCCGTGCTTCCCCGGGTTCACGCCGGTGAAGAGTGTGGTCCACGCACAGGGCGTCACCGGTGGTACAGTCGAGCGCATGGTTCCGTGACAGCCCTCGGCACATAAGCCGGCGAGTGTCGGCAGTTCTCCCGCATCTATATACGGCTGCAGAATCGCCCAATCTGCGCCATCCAATCCTATAATCATCAGGCGCAAGTTCCGCTTGTGCTGCGACTGCTTATCTTCTGCCACAGAACGTCTTCCCCCAATTCTGCTTTCACGGTCGCCTTGTGCCCTTCCGCGTCCGCTGGAATGGCCCAGTTCCCCTGGGCAAGTCATGTTTACGCCGCGCAAATCTGGCTTGCGCGGCGTAAGATTCATTCTCTCCGGTTCCCTTTTTACCTTTGCAACCCGCACAGAGCGGCGCGGAAGGTCCGGGGTGCATAAACCCGCCGGAGCGTGAGGCAGCGCCCTATAAAGTTGCCATGCGCTGCAAAGCTTGCGTCAGTGAATCACCACCGCGACTTCCCCCGCCGGAGCGAACTTTTGCACCCGATTGTTGTCAGTGTCGGCAACATAGACGCCACCGTTGGCATCCACATCCAGCCCGCCGGGATCATTGAATTGCCCCGGCCCGCCCGGGCTTTCTGCATATTCACCAAACACGCTCAACGTCTCGCCGATCGGGCTGAACTTCTGCACCCGGCAGTTAGCGGCATCAACAACAAATACATCCCCGGCGTTGTCCACGGCAATGCCGACCGGGCTGTCCAGCGCTCCGACTCCTGCACCTGGTTGCGGTACCGCCACGCTGCCCGGGTCATGCCAGCCGATGTACCCACTGGAATCTTTACCCCACCAGCCGAGAAACGCACCGGAGTTGTCGAACTTCTGCACCCGGTTATTTCCGTAGTCCGTCGCATAAACATTTCCCGCGCCATCAACAGCCACATCCGCACACGTCAGGAACTTCCCATCTCCGACCCCCAGGCCTCCCCACTGGTCGAGATACGTCCCTTCGGCGTCGTATCTGACGATCCGCGAGTTCAGCGTGTCGGCTACATAGATACGCCCGCTTGCATCGGTGGTAATTCCCGTCGGCCCGTCCAAAGCCCCACCCGGTAGCGCCTCGCCTCCCCATTGGTTGAGAAGCGTCCCGGTGGTTGTGCGCTTCTCCAGGCGGTCAGTCAAATGATACGTCACATAGACGGCATATCCGCCCGGGTCGCTGGCGATCCCCGTGGGCCCCTCCAGCCCGTAGAGCAGACATGGCCACTGGCCCAGGTAGTCGCCCTGTGTACTGATGTTATAAACCACATTCGCCTCGTGCTGGCCCACATAAATGGTGTCATAGGGGTCTGCCGCTACATCCAACATCGCATGTCCGCCGACCGGATCCAGCCACTCCCACACATACCCGTAAAGCTGCGGCAATATCGCTACCAGGGCGTCTCCGCTGACGCCTGAGTCATTCTCCGTCGCGGTGACCCGGGCCGGGCCGATGCTCAAGCCGGTCACATTGCCCGCGCCGTCAACCGCTGCATTCCGCACACTCGACACCTGCGCCACCGCCACCGGAGCCTCATCCTCGATGCTCCAGGTGAACGCATTCTCAGGCGGCACCAGCACGGTATCGCCATCAGCGTTCTTAGCCGTCGCCACAAGCTGCTTGCTTGTCCTGACTACAACGTCCAGCGGATCAGGCGACACCTGTACTTGCGTGATCGTCGAGGCGAGGACCAGGTTGACGGGGTCACCCGGAGTTCCACCGTGTGGATAGCCCTTGCCGCCGATTGGGATGACCACGCTCATCAGCGCCGTCGCCTGAGCGACGCCGCTGCCGTCCTCATTCGGATAAGCCATCGCCGTCAGTTTCGCCTCAGGATCCGAGGGGACTGCCTCAAAATGCGCCTCGCTCACCCAGGGCGGCTCTTCCGGGCGCACCAGTAGCGCCTCTGCCACCACGTGCGCTACTCCGTCGCAGATCTCTTCGACCTGCACGTGTATGGACTTGCTGCCTCCGGGCACTGTTTGCGGTGCGACCTGCGCCTCAGCCGTCTCCGGTGCCGGCCACGTCACGCTCACCGTCAGGCTCCCGGGCTGTGCCGCCGGGGTCGCATCCGAGCTGCTACACCCGCTCAGCCCTCCATAGACAACGGCGAGTGCTATCAGGGCGATTGCGACTACCGCTACCTTAGCGCGCATCGTTGATTTCCACCTTTCGCTCACTATGATCCCAAGACTACATCAGCCCAATTTCTTCACGCACATCTCTATTGGGCCGATAGAGTTTGCGAAGCGTGCTTCCAGTATAACTCATTCCACGCATCCTTCGCGACATCAAACTGCAATTCCTTCGTCATTCTCTGCCTTACTTGCCGTCGGGGAGGCTACTAAATTCGCTTTCACTTTTCGTCCTTGCCTTCCGCCATCGCCGTCTGCCCATATCTTCATACCGCTGGGCATAACACTATCCCGGGGACAAACTCCCAGCCCCGGCCTCATCAGAGGATTAGCAAGAATCGAGGGCGAATAGGATGATACCGAAGTATCACGCAAAATCGGTACGCCCCCGGGAGATGAGGATGCCTTTACCCGCCAGCTCAGACCTTGCAGGCTTAGCGCCAGACAGTGCCCGTTTGCCCGGCCCAAGCAAAACCTGCGCCGTCGTCTCCTTCGTCCTTCTCGTGGTGGTCGCGCTCGGCCTACTGGCTCGCAGCTGGCATCTATCCAGTTGGCCGGCGCTGCATGGCGATGAGGCGATCAACGGGGTCATGGCAGAGCGCCTGATAGACGCAGGCCCCGCAGCAGCACAACGCTCGCGAGAGTATTTCAGCCTGCTTTTTCCGCATCTCCTGGTGCCGTCCATCCATATACTTGGGCGCACGATACTGGCGTTACGGGTCCTATCCCTGCTAGCGGGCATGCTCAGCATTCTCGCCATCTATGCCACTGGTTTGCGTCTCTTCGACCGCCGTGGCGCGCAGGTTGCCGCAGCATGCATGGCGATACTCCCCGTCGGCATTATTTTCGGCAGGCTCGGCTGGGATGTCAGCCTGCTGCCCGGCCTCGTCGCGCTGGCCTTCTACCTGGCGGTTGTGGCGTGGCAGAGCCGCAGTATCGCCGCTGCAATGGGGGCCGGCCTCTGCATGGCATTGGGAACGTGGCTGCACCCCACCGCACTTCTCGTACCTGTGTCGGTAGCGGTGGCAGCGCTGGCTGCCGGCACGCTTCGCCAACATCTGCGCGAAGCGGCTATCACCGGCATCATCACCGTGAGCTGCTCATACATCTTCTTCGCACACGTAATATCCCCACAGCAGCCGGAGCAACATAATCAGGGAATTGCAGCTTACCGGCAGGTCGCCGAGATGGATACGCAGGGGGAGTGGTCAAGCCCGTGGTCGCTTACTCTTACTGCGAAGAATCTTCTAAAGTCATTTGACTACTTGACGGGTCTGACGCCTGCGCGCTTCCTACTGCACCTGGAGGGCCCCACAGTATTCGCGGCGAGAATAGCCGGGATGCTTGCGTGGGCCATCATCGTTGTGGCCGCGCTCAGATACGGGACCCCCGGACGAGCCCTCATCGCCTATCTGACGGCCTTCCTCCTATTGAGTCATCTGGCAAATCCTGCCTTCATCAACGTCCCCAGCAAGGGGCGCTACCTGCTGGGCCTGCTGCCGCTCGCACCGCTGCTGGCGGCCTACGTCAGCAGCGTGAATGTAGGAAGATGCAGCCGGACCTGGCCGAGCTGGACAGCTGCCGCGCTCGCGGTCCTGTTTGCCTGCTGGGTTGGTGTTGCATGTCTCTTGTTGCTCCATACCGGGCGCGGACAGACGGTTCACGTTGAAATGATGACCGCGCAGCACGGCGACCCTAAGAAGCTCGCTACTGACTACCTCATCGAACATGGCGACCCTCGCCACGACATAGTCATAGCGAAGTCATGGTGGACATACTGGCCGCTTGTCTATTACTGCTCCGGGCGTCTACAACTATTCACCACCGATAGCATGATCTCGGAGACAACTGTGGCCGAGGCGTGGCCGGAAGTGCGGCGCGTGTGGTACGTGGGACTTTCAGATACCCGTGGGCACGCTCCGCCGCTGCAGATGACGCCAATGATGCGATGGACTGACGCAGCCGGCTCAAGTGCGGAGCTGCGCCTCTTCATGTTCACTGATACGCTCGCAGCAACGGAATGGCTGCAGGCGCAATGGCGTCATCGGGGTATCCGCAATGCTCTGCACAAACCTCCATCTTGATAGCGCGGACAGCATCGCGTGGACTGTGCCGCCCCGGCCGGCGCCTTTGCCCATTCCCGTTTGCAGGCCACGAAGGCAGTTTTTCACAGGCAAGCACGTTACAGAATGGTCGCGCAACGAGTATTGCCACATATATGTAAGGAATCGCCGGGGCGTATGGAGAAATGACACTAAACGTATCTGCTAGCCTCGTGCGTCGTATGAATTGAGAGGAGTAATCATGGAAAAGTTACGAGTCGCACTTGTGGGAGCCGGCGGTCGCGGCAAGTCTCACGCCAATGCAATCGCCAACGCACCGAATATTGAGTTCGTCGCGGTATGCGATCTGGATGCGACTACCGGCAAGGAAGTCGCCGACCAGTATGGCATCGAGTACATTCCCAATACCACGGAGCTGTATGCTCGCGACGATATTGCGGCAGTAGGGATCTGCGTGCAGACGCGCCTTCATCATAAGATGGCGATGGAAGCGCTGGAGGCCGGACGCCATATTGTCACGGAGAAACCGATGGCGGCCTCCATCAGCGAGGCGAAAGAGATGGTTGCTGCAGTCGCGGAGGCCGGGGTCGTGGCGGCGCTATCCTACCAACTGCGCTTCGGACCGCTATATGCGAAGATGAAGGAGCTCTGTGAGCAGATCGAGCCGCTGCAGATATTCTTCGCGCGGCAGCGTGGAATGTTACTCGACAAGTACATGTCGCCCGAGCCGTTCGATGGCATCATGGACTTCATCAGCCATGACATTGACATGGTGCCGTTCCTGGCGGGGAAAAAGCCGACGGCGCTGCTGGCCTCGCTCCGCCGCAATACGTGGGGTAACGCCGACGCTATCGAAGTCGCCGGCGTGCAGATCGAGCTCGGCGCCGCTGAAGACAAAACCGTCGGGTGCATCTCCTCCTCGATGGGCGGAGCGGGTATCCCGGAGCGCCTCGATGTCGTCGGCAAGAACGGTATCGCCTACAAGGTGGGCAACACAATCCACTTTGCAGTCGGGCCGAACCCGCCGGCCCCGCTAAACGGAGCGCGCCTACGGGACCGGTGGTCCATGTCCTTTGAGGGTGAGCCAGGCGACTTCACCCGCGATCTGTATGAGCACTGGGCCGCGTCGGTGCTGGATGCGAGCGTACCGCTGGCTCCGGCGGCATCGTATGAGGACGGCTACAATGCGCTGCTGATGACGCTGGCAATCGCCGAGTCGGGCAACAGCGGGGAAAAGGTCCAGCTGGAGGAGTTCGCCGCATCGCTGGGCTAGGGGGCTAGGCAGCCGACACTGCTATTCACTCCAGAACCCCCTCGCCGGCTTTGAGCAAACCTTGACACGCGCTTGCGCCGAATCTGAGCCACCTATCGCTATAATGTAGATGCTAAGAGTAGCTCACAGATATACGGTCGGTTTGACAATGAGGTCCTTGGGGGGACATGGCGGGCGGTGCACTCTACCATCGATAGCCCGCCCAGACCGACCAACTACTGAGCCGCTTTTAGCAAGAGAATGCTCTTAGCAGCGACGCAAAAAAGGAGAGGTGGGAGGCACTAAAATGCTTAGTTACTGGAGAGATGAAGAAGGATTGACAACTGTGGAGTATGCTCTGTTGCTGGCCCTCATCGTCGTCGTGGCGATCACCGCCTGGACGGCCTTAGGCAGCAAGGTCAACACTACAGTCACTGACGTGGACAGCGCGATGCCGTAAATGACGCACTCGACAGAACAGCAGATGTAAATCCACGCGGGAGGTAGCCGCCCCAGGACGCAAGCAACGGTTACCTCCTGTTTTCGTGCCTCCGCCTTTGCCTGCCACTCCAATACATCGCTGCTGTCACCGATAACTTTTCAGGACAGCCCCCCCACCCCCAAGACACCCGTCTCAGATCCACGCACCAAACTCGACTCCCAGCAACCCGCAGAAAAGCAATCGGGAGCTAGCTGTGGGCCTGTGCCCAATTCGCTAGCTCCCGGGAAATTCCACCTCTTCTGGCGTCGTCCGGGAGGCTTCTCATCCCCCCGTCTTGGGAGCCGCCGGCTCACCCGGGCCTGCGCGACCTCCCGATGAGTAGTGCCGTCAGTTGCTGCGGCTTACGGGAGCGAGCCTTCCACGTCGGTGACTGTAGTGTTGACCTTGCTGCCCAAGGCTGTCCAGGCGGTGATTGCTACCACCACGATCAGCGCAAGAAGTAGAGCGTACTCGACAGTTGTCAAGCCTTCTTCGTCTCTCCAGTAAGTCAACATTCTAATCCCTCCATACCTCTCCTTTTTTTGACTTCTGCGCAGTGCGTCGTCTGCGTACTACATTGTGCGAGAACGGCTAGTTGCCAAAGAGATCGGACCCGACGTTGCTGATAACGGTATTGACGCTCTCCCCCAGGGTGCTCCATGCTGTTATCGCTACGACAACAATAAACGCCAACAACAATGCATATTCGACACTCGCCAGCCCAGCTTCGTCAGCCCAAAACATGTTTAGCATGTCGCATCCCCCCTTCTGCAACCGATGGTCCGATGCGGCTCCGGTTATTGTGGTCGGCTTGGGCGGACCATCGATGTATCAGTGCACGTCCGCCATTAGCCCCCCAAGACCAATTTCTCAAACCGACCGTATGTCCGTGAGCCACTCTTGGCTATCTATATTATAGCCCGCAATATTCAAGGCCCAAACAAAGGGGGGTCAAGGTTGTCTCAAGGCGGCTCCTGTGATGCAGGGAGGTCGAGAACGCCATAGGCGAAGGAGATTGTAAAGGTTCTGTAACATCATACCGCAACCGAGCTGCCGGGCTGCGCACTGTGGCTATAGACAGGTAAGGTTCTGCCATCCAAACAGCGGCGGATGTCTGCGGCTAGATGCGTTGCACTTTGCGTGCCATTTTGGGAGACAAGCTGCGAGCGGAGGGATTGAGGTGGGGGAGAGCGGTGCAAGCCCGGCGGAGGTTGGAAAAAAAGAAGAGACGCTCTGGGGGGGAGAGCGCCTCTTCACATAAATAGAGCGACGCACTACGCTTGTACGTCTAAGGAGAGGTAGTAGTGTCTACTCTATTTAATGTCGCGGATCATGTTATAAGGTACGCCGTACATACATGTGTGGCCGATGTCGGTAATATACTGCCCGACATTCTAACGCAAAATCTGTTTGGCGTAAAGGTTTGATGCCTCGGCCGCAGGTGCAACTCTGCTTTCGGGCAGTGTATGCTGGGTGAGGCGGAAGGTAATCTTCGTGCCGTCGGAGTTGGTGCGAACTGTCTCCAGCCAGATGGCGGCGAGGCCCTCGACGGTCAGGTTCGTACCATCCATCCCGTCACCGACGCCCGCCACAACCGGGATTATGAGAAGCCGCGGATGGCGGGAGCTGTGCTGCTCGATGGTCTGGTCGCAATAGGGCCGCTGCCGAGCCTGGAAGAGCCGGCCGGGATGCTCGCGATCGCCCTCGAGAGCCGCGAACCAGGCCTCCAGATCCCCGGTATCCTTGATGCTGCGTTGTGCAATGGTATCACCAAGCTGCACGATGAAACGGGGTTCGGGAGTGGTGGCGGTCTTGTTGGCGGCTAGGTGCTCGCGGAGGAGCGTGGCATCGCCGGTGCGCTCGCGGGGGAACTGCGTCCACCCGAAGCTGAGCGGCAGATCAGTGCGGAAGTTGGGAGCACTTAGATAAGTGGCGGTGTACGTCGTGTCGAACTGCAGCGGTGCGGAGGCGCGGATATAGATGGGAGCAACGGGTGCTGCCGCCGCCGGGCCCCGGACTACGGTAGTCGTGGAAGATGATTCCCTCAGCGCAGCCGGCAGGGGCACGTAATCGGCAAGCATACTGGGGGCATGAGTGCGTACGGTGACGGCCGTACAGAGCGGGCCAAGGCGGTCGAAGGGGGCAGGGAGATTGGTCGCGGCGCCGGGCTGATGCACGATGATGTCGGCGGCGGGATCGCAGCTTAGTCGCCGCGCGGAACTCTGTTGCTGATTGGCGATGATTAGTTGATGCGCGACCTCGCGGGCCTTGGCGGCACCGGGGAGGCGGCTCGCGGCACCCCATGCCGCGGCTTCGGAGACGTCAATGCTGTACCGCAGGTTGAGGTCGAGCGGCTGTCGGCAAGCGAGCAGGCTACCGGTGACGCCGACACTCAATGCAATCATGGTGACAACAAGAAGAGCCACAATGGATACCCAACCTCCCGGGAATCCTGTGGCTCTCTTTTGTAGAGCAAATGTCGTAACCCGTAGCATCTTCATAGAACTCATCCCAGCGACAGTATTCCTGTCGTCGAGGGCCCCCCGTTATCTGAGTTTGCTATGAGCCCCCCACTGCAATTTCCGGGCCCGTTTGTCAGAAGTCACGGTACGTCTGCTATGAGAAGTACGACTCGCTGTCCGTTACTGAGTATTATACTCAATATTAGCGCTGTTTTAACTCAAGATTTGCTCAAGGTTCTTGAGAAACTTGAGATTGGGGCCGGAAGCATTACATTTCTGTATGCAACGATGGCGGGAAATGCAGTGATCTTCAGCCGGCCCGAGGTAGTTTATCCGCCGTCGTCGGCACGACTGATTTGGGCGCTCGGAGGATTTTTCGCAAACTCCATGCGACCTACGCAGGTGCGCTGCTTGAGAGTGAAGGTGTGGGAAGATGGTAGTGGGTAGCCATAATATATGTTGTGTTGCCGACATATATGACTGTGTACAGAGGAAAACCTAACAGCTTATGTGGTTTCGATGGTGGCGGGGCGGAATTATTATAAGCTATATTATGATAACATAGCGCCGGCGGCCCTGCGACAACATCAACCGCCCCAGGCAGCATATACACACCTTACGACCGCGCAGGTAAATCAATCCGCAACTGCTCGCCGGACTCGACACTGGCAGCGAGACACATAATGCCGCCCGGGACGACTTCGGCTCCCTCGATGGGCGCGTCAGTATGCAGAGCGATGACGAATTCCGGGCAGTCATCATCGCCGAGATTGCGGATGAAAATGCCTGCAGGGGTGCTCTCGACATGCACTCCGGCCCGCCGCGACCAGAATTCTGCCAGGGCCCCCGGTAGCGGATTCCACCACTTCGCCGCGTGTGCCTGATAGTAGGTCAGCAGCCCCTCGAGTATGGTTACCCAGTTCTCCGGCTCAGACTGGAATGCGGTCTTGATGGCGAAGGTGCGCTGGTGTGCGTTGAAACAGACATAGCCGTTGTGCGCGATGATGGCATCGAGGCCGCGGGCACCATCGGCGACGGCAGCCATGGTGTCACGCTCCGTTACCGTGCCGGCACAGTAGCCGCCGGTGACGATCCCGTCCTCGATGACGAAGGGGAACTCCCAGATGTCAGTGGGCAGGCCGGTGGCGGTATCCAGCGGCGCGAATGGGAACACTGATCCGCAGAGGAAAGAAGTCGAAGTCTGCTCCGCGTACCAGGTGCTGTCATAAAGCAGGCCAGCGGCGGCTTTGTACTTCAGCGTCTCGGGGTAATGGGTGAGAACATGATTGCGGGTCCCCAGCGGCTTGTGTCCGGTGACCTCCTCAAAGTATGCGACCTCATCGGCGACTTCGGCAGGAGTGCGATGGCCGAGCTCGTGAGGCGCAATCTCCCAGCCGTCCTCGGCGAGATGCCGCGCGGCGGCAAGAACGGGCTCGTCGCTAATCAGGTAACTCGGCTGTTGCAGCCAGTAGCTCTGCAGCGGCGCCGGCGAAAAAAAGTAGAAGGCCGACTTGATGCCAAAGCGCTCTTCGAGTTCCCGCCAGCGCGCGAAGTTGAAATGGGCATTGTTGCTCTGGTCCGCCTGCTCGCGGAATGACCTGTCCGCATACACCGAGTCAACATCATGCGTCAGCAGCATCCCGTTGAGCTTGATGTCACCATCCACGGCCGGATGGAACCACTTGGTAGCCATGACGAGACCGAGGTGGCTGTAGCAATATCGCAGAAGCGCAGTGAAGACGTCCTGGTAGTCGCTGACGACCGGGACGGCCCCCCATTTCTCTTCCACTGCGGCCCAGAGGACGTCAATGTAACGGACGAAGGAGTTGAAGCCCGGATTGGCGGCCCATGAGAAGCGGGAAAGATAGAGGCCGATGGTTTCAAAGACCGGGGCGTTGAAAGTAAGCCGGAGCACGTGGTCGCGGGCATGGTCGGCGATCATGAAGGGGCCATGGTCGCCGTAGATTTCGTCGGCCCAGCGGAGTGTGCCGCAGGGGTTGTTGCCGCCGAGGCCGCGGACGCCGCCGAAGACGGGGAGGCTTTGGGGGGCTTGGGTACATATCTCCAGCGGGTCGGGTGCGAACACTGCCTGCAACTGCAACCGCAGCACCGGCCAGATAGGGCCATGATCCACCGGATTGTGAGGCCGGGAGTTGACGCAGATCTGACCGGCCGCGGGGTCAATAACCAGCGACGGGTCGTAGTCACCGCCGGGCGCGGCCTCGACATAGGAAATCCCCATCATGTCGAGCAACTGGCGGGCGCCATAATAGGCCCACGTGGACTGCAACTGCGGGTCGGCGATATTCTTAGGCCTGATCAGCACCGGCAACATGAGCGGAATCCCCCCGTGGCAGTATTGGTGCGCTGACAGTTCGCCCACCAGCGCATGGATTCCTGCACGTGCATCGCTGTGCTTACTAGGCTTGCAGCAGCAACAGCGGCGGCGGATGAGGCATCTGTCAGTCGGCGAGCGGCTGCAGGTGGCGGTGGAGGCGGGTGATCAGCTTGCCGCAGGTTAGCCGCCGCTGCTTCATCGCCAGGTAATCCGCGTCGTACCACACCGGGGTCTTGATCAGGCCCGGGTAGAGTAGCGCAGCGCGGCAGGCACTGCCCGACAGGCGGCGGTACTCACCCGGCATCGCCCGCAGGTCCTCGGTCCGCAGCCGGTCGAGGTACGCGAAATAGTCGCAGTCGCGGCGGCCCATGGCGATCATGCGGCAGTACATCTCGAACATCGGGAAGGCCACCGCCTCACCGGCTCCGCAGGCCAGACCCCAGACAATCCCATCGGCCTCCAGGTGACGCGCGATCCAGGGCTGAATGCGCGCATCAGCGAGGGCCGCACTACCCCCCAGACCACTACCCCCCAGCGCACTACCCCTACCCCCCAACGCACTACCTGGGGGTGAGCTTCCGGCGAATGGCGACGCAGGCAGCGGGTAATACAGCCAGCGCTCCTCGTCGCCCTCGCGGCCCAGATTCGTGCTTTCCCACGCCGTCGCCGAGACGGCCCAGATGTCCACCCACTCGTCCAGGGCAGCCGGGCTCGGTGTGTCCGGGTCGCCGATGAGGTGCATGATGCGGCAGTCGGGGATGGCTTGCTTGAGCGCCGCATAGAGTTGCACCAGTTCCGGATAAAGCTGCGCATTGTCGGCGGGGACGCCGAGGATGTAGCCGTTGAGTTCCGGGCGGTGCTGCTTGAAATCCGCCCACGTCGCGGTGGCGGCGGTGAGTATGCAGGCGGCCTCCTCGCGGGAATACGCTTCTCCATTGTCGGGGAAGGGTAAAGCAAGGACGGCCACGGCACCCGCCGGCAGGCCGAAACCGGCAAGCTGGCTCGAAATGTCCATGGCCGAGAAATCAGGATGCAGCACGCTCAGCAGGGGCTTCTCAAAGCGCGGCACCCGATAATCCCCCACATTCACGGTGAATGATAAGCGGAGATCGGGATGATTGGCCGCCGAGACCGTCAGCGTGCCCCGGTAATTGCCCGGCGTCGTCGTGGCGTCGGTCTGCAGCGGCACCCAGAAGATCGCTCGCTGTCCGGCGGCAAGGTCGGGGGCCGGCGCCGGCCAGTTGAAGCTCTCCTGCGGCTGCGGGCCCGGCGCATGGACCAACGCGACCGGGGCTTCCAGGAGACCCGTGACGGCGACCTCGGCGCGTATCTGCTTGAGGTCGGCGAAGGCGTCAACCGCGACCCCGAAGCCGTCGGTGTCATCGCGCCCAAGGTCGAGGCGAAGGCCGTCATCGAGACGCCACGGCGCGATGAGGTTATCCTCGGCGAGTGGGACGGCTGAGATGCTGACGGCCATATCCACGGGCCGCCCGAGCTTCTCCTGCCAGTGCCGGTGGGCGATCTCCGGCTGGAGGCCGTCGCGCAGCACCAGCAGGTAGCTCTCGGCATTGTCGAGGCTGCTGCGGAGTTGCAACCAGTCCCCATAGGAATTGGCGGGCTTGATGGAGGCGGCGATGCTGTCGAGGTCGGCCTGGATGCGGTCGCTCATACTCCGCGCCCATTTTTCAGGGCTGCGGCTTTCCTCTTTGTCTCCGGTGCGCCGGTAGCCGGCCTTCCTCATCTCGTAGCTGCATATATCAAGCTCGCGCTGCATATTGGCAAGCCGATAGTGCGCCTGCGCAGTGTAAGCCGCGCTGCGGTTCGGCTGGAGGCGCAACAGGTGGCCGTAAGCCATGACATTGTGGAAGCTGCGACCGGTATTGGGCCAGGAGCTGCTCTCCTTGCTCACAAAATCATTGCGCGCGAAGTTGATGCCCCAGACATCAGGCGTCGGCAGGGCCATGCGGCCGGTCGGGCGGCCCGAGGCGTCGCGGGTCTCGAAGGTGGCCAGGTCAATGGCGATCTCGCAAGTCCAGGCGTCCGCCTCGAAGCCGACTGCATGCTCCCAGATACAGTCCCAATCGCGGTCGAACCCCCAGGCGTCATACGAGACATTGAGCGGGTTGATCTGCAACTCGCAATAGGTTGTGTGGTCGTGGTCGGGGTCAATGAAGATCTCGGCGGAGTCATCGCGCCAGACATAGCCGTCGGCGGAGGTCTCGTCAGCCTTGAGGGCGTGCGGGGCGGAGGTGTAAAGACGGAAGGCGATGTAGAGGTGGTCGTCATCGTAGCAGCAGAATACGCGCGTCTGCTGCCTGGCGACTTTCCCCTGCGTGGTGATCCAGTCCTCGTCCCCGACGCTTGCACCGACCCAGCAGGCGTCATCGAGAGAGCCGTCAATGACCGGCGGCGTGGCGGTCTTCGCCAACCGCGCCTGATAGCGCTCGATGGCAGTAATATCATCCGCGCGCACGGTTGCCTCGCCGGAGTTATACACCCCGATGGTAAGCGAAACGGCATTGAACGGGACCTCGACAAGCCCCTCGATATACTCCCACTCGTTATCAGCACGGGTGACGGGTATGGCGACATTGCCGACCAGGCCGCCGGTGGGCCCGTAGAAGTCCACGGTCAGGCCGCAATCAAGATTCCCGTCGGATTTGAACCAGCCGCCGACGACATACTTGAGTGTGGGGCCGGCGGCGATACCGAGGGCGGACAGCTTGGCGCCCGCTTTCAGCTTCAGACACTGATTGCCTGCGTGCGCCATGCTGATGCACAGCTCGCCCCCCTCGCCGAACCAGGCGTCAACTTTGCCCTCGTGGAGGCGCTCGAAGCTGGAGTTGTAGATGAGGTTGGCGCCGGTCAGGACGGCTCCGCTCGCCGCCTCAATAGCGGCAAATGCTGCGATGCCGCTTACAACGAACAGAACCGCTGCTGCGCAGATAGCGAAGAATGGCTTCCCCATGTTGGCCTCGTTCCTTTCGTAGTCGCCCTATCGTACACGAGGCCGACAGCGAAACTCAAGTGACGGTGCCGCAACGGTAGCGGAAGCACGCTTTGCGCATGCCAATGAAGCAACTGCGTGCAGCCCAATACTATTTGTCGCCACGGCGCATAAAGTGTTATATTGTCTAGAATAAGCACGAGGCCCGCCGGAGGGCCTTCGGAAATCGCAATCGGGAGAAGACTGACATGAACCTCAACCTTGGCTCCGCCGGAAATCTCGTCTCAGGTGCAGGAAGCGGCGGTCGCGCGAAAAGCAGCGGATGCTCGTTTGGTGGAATACTCTTCGGCCTCCTGCTCGTGCCGCTGGGTTTCTACCTGGTCTATCACGGAGAGGTCAAACTTATCAACCATGGCAAGGTCTTTGAAGCAGTGGAGATGATGAGCCCCGAAGCAGCCCGTGCCGTCGAGGGGGAAGCGGTGAAATTCAAGGGCATTCCGCAGGCGGAGTTCCTGACTGTCGAGCATTATGATGGCCCCGTGGTCTATTTCTCCCGCTCCCTCGAAGAGTATGTCGAGGAAACGGATTCCGAAGGCGAAGTCGAACGGGAGTGGGATACGCAGGAGTCGGTGTCGAAGTTCGCCGACTTCACCATAGCTGAGATCAAAGTGGAGGCGAGCAAGGCGAAAGCGGTGGGCGCTGAGCAAGTCTTCCAGGGCATCAAGCCGGTGAACTCCTGGCGCAACACCTTTGACGCGAGCATCGCCGACAGCCGCAGTCCGCAGGTCGGGGACCAGAGGCTGACAGTGCACGTCATTGGAGCCGCCAAGGAGCTGATCGTGTTCGGCGATATGAAGAACGGGACGGTCGGCGGCGGCTCGACGTTCGTCATCAGCGCGCTGGGCGACCAGGCGACAACCGACCAACTGAAGACGGAATACAAGATTTCCTACTGGGTGCTGAAGGCCGTCGCGGTGTTCTGTATCGGTGGCGGTATCATGGCAATCTTCGGCCCGCTGCTGTCGCTGGTCGGTTATATTCCGTTCATCGGCTCGCGCATGACCGGGGCCTTCGGTTGTGCAGCGTTCGCCTTTGCGCTGGTCAGTGTAGTGCTGGTCACGCTCTTCCTCAAGCTGTTCTGGGTACTGGTTGTGCTGCTGGTGGTGGGCCTGGCGGTGGGGATAACCATAGCGGTGAAGAGTCCGCGCCACCCGCCCGGGCAGGCACCGGCAGTTACCGGGTCGGTACCGCCGCCGGTGGCCACGGCTCCACCCACGCCGACGTCCACACCGACGCCTACGCCTACACCGACGCCTACCCCCATGCCTACGCCTACGCCTACGCCCACGCCTACGCCCACGCCTACGCCGACACCTACGCCGACACCTACGCCTACCCCCACACCTACGCCGACACCGACACCGGCGACCACGGAGCAGAGCGAGACGCGGCATTGCAGTGAATGTGGTGCCAAGGTCGAGCCGGGCGAGAAGTTCTGCGCAAGCTGCGGGCATAAGCTCACGGACTGAGGGGCCATGGTAACCCGTCGCGCTCTGCCCCACATAGACGCGAGGAGGAGGCGGCATGAGCAGGTTGGTCAGTTCACTGTACCGTCTGGCGCGCCTGGCCAACGACATCACTACCGTGGCCAGTGGGAAACCGAAGCGGATAGCGCGGCGGCTGAAGAACAAGCTCGTGGGCAGGAAGCTGATGAGCAAGGTCTGGAAATGGCCGTTTTGAGGCATCGTGGCAACCAGCGCGCCCGCCGCGAAGTGGACAAGTGAGCGAGTATAGCAGCCGAGAAGAAGGAGCTGAACGCGGCGGTGGATGCGCGCAGGCAAAAGCGGAAAGCGTGGCTCTGGGGCGCTGTCATAGCGCTGGTCGTGGCCGTCGCGCTGATGAACACCTATGCGGGGGAGTATTGGCAGCGCCAGAAAGCCGCACGCAGGCAGATGGTCGCGGAGCGCACGCAGGCCGAGACCCAGGCGAAACTGGAAGCTGAAGGTCGCATCCCCAAGTCGGTCTTCGAGTTGCCCGAGGATTCCGGACCCGATGATGCGCCCGTCCAGCTCACTGTCTTCATAAACTCCAGCAACGATTGCCTGCCACCCAATGCCGAGTTGCTACAGAAGGTGCAGGAGGTCTATGGCGAGCTGGTGAGCATCAGGTATCTGGATATGATCCATAAAGAGGTGCAGAGGCAAGCGGATGAGCGGCAACTCGGCTGTGATGCGGGGATATATTTCAACGGCGAGTTGCGCCGGAAAGCACAGCCGGGTAATATTGTAGGTGTCCGGGAATTCATGGGCGCCGTAGACACCGACCGCTTCTATTCCTGTGATGTCTATGGGGCCGTCAATTACATCTTGGATGACAAAGGTCGCCAGGTGCCCGAGGCCGCCCGGAAACTTGCGGAGCCGCCTCCGAACTTGCCGCCTCTACCCCCGCCCGGGTCCGCGCCGCCAATCGCCCACCCTTGAGAAATGCCCGGCATTGCGGTATGCTCGTTCAACTGAATGGAGGAGTATGTCATGAAGCGGTCCGAGATCAATGGATACATAAGGGAAGTCATCGAGTTCATTGATGCCCAGAACTTTCACCTGCCCCCGTTTGCCTACTGGTCGCCGGAGCAATGGAAGACCAAAGGCGAGGAATGTCGAGAGATTGTGGATGTCGGGCTGGGCTGGGACATCATTGATTTCGCGTCCGGGAATTATCGGGAGATCGGCCTGGCGCTCTTCACCATACGCAATGGTCTCTATGGTGACGAACGCTATCCCAAGACGTACTGCGAAAAGCTGCTGATTGTCGGGGAGGGCCAGGTGACTCCGGCGCATCATCACCGTATCAAGATGGAAGACATCATCGTGCGCGGCGGCGGGAATCTATTGATCCAGATGCAGAACGCCAGTAAGGATGGCGAGCTGCTGGACACTCCCGTTAAGGTGAGCATTGATGGGACGGTTCGCACGTTTGCTGCAGGCGAGATTGTCCGCCTCAAGCCGGGCGAAAGCATCACTCTGGAACCGTATAACCACCATCGCTTCTGGGGTGAAGAGGGCGCCGGCGTCGTGCTGACCGGTGAGGTTTCAACGGTGAATGACGATGTCGGCGACAATGTGTTCGTACCGGAGGTGCCCCGGTTCACCGAGCACGAAGAGGATGAGGCACCGCTATATGTACTGTGCAACGAGTACGCGAAGTTCGGGATACTAAGCTGAAGGGAGCAGAATTATGGAGACGGACATCGAGGTTTCACAAGAGGCGCAGGCTTTGCACGATAAGGCGATGTTGTTAGACGGGCACAATGACTCGATTATCGAGCATTGGGCGCGGAAGGATAGCATGGACCTGACGCAGGATTGGCCGGAGTATCAAGTGGACCTGCGGCGGATGAAGGGCGGCGGGCTGACGGCCATGAATTCAATGATGGGCGGGCAGGATTTGCACCAGTCCATCGAGCTGTGGAACGGGATGTATGACCAAGTCGAGAAGCACCCCGATGAGTATCTCATCGTCCGCAGTGTCGCCGATATTCACCGCTGCAAGGCCGAGGGTAAGATCGGCCACATCGGTCAGCTTGAGAGCTGTCGGTGCCTGGGTAACAGTATTCACGTGCTGCAGATGCAGTACCGCCTGGGCCTGCGTGTGGGCAACCTGACCCATGGCGATGCCGCAGAAACCAGCTTGCAAGGGACACGCAGTCTGGGTGGCTACTGCGAGCTTGCGGATCGCGAGGCCGCACGCCGCGTTTTCACCGGGCTGACGGATTTCGGGCGTGAGGCAATTGCGGAAATGAATCGCCTCGGCATTGCCGTTGATACCGCCCACACCAATGATGCCGCGTTCTTTGACGCAGTTGAGGCCAGTGAGACGCCCATAGAGTTTTCTCATGGCGCGTGTTTTGCACTGTGTCCGCATTGGCGCAATTTGACCGACGAGCAGCTTAAGGCCCTGGCTGATAACGGCGGAGTAATCGGGATCATCTTCTATCGCAACTTCATAGAGCAGGATCCCGAAAAGCAGAATCTCAGCCGCGTGGTAGATCACATTGAGCATGCCTGCGAGGTAGCCGGCGAAGATCATGTCGGCTTTGGTTCCGACTATGACGGTATCGGCACCAGTATCGCGATGCCACCGTCATTTATCGAGACGCCACAGTTGACGCAGCTTATGCTCGACCGGGGTTTCAGCGAGGAAGTGATCCTCAAGTTCTGGGGCGGTAACTTCCTGCGGTTGCTGACCGAGGTCGAGGAGTACGCCGAGTAAGGTATATCTGCTGGCTTCACTTCGGCACATCTGGCAATGGGTTGCTCCGTTATGGGGCGGCCCATTGTGCATTTGCAGATCTATTCATTCCAACTCAACGCGCCTGAGCGACTTCACTTCTAGAGAAATCGTGTCACCTGTGCGTGCCTTGATGGCGGCCCCGATACCATCCAGATGGGGCTCGAGGCGCTTAAGAAGTGCAGGAGGAGCTAGTAACTGGCCAGTATCACGGGATGTGAGGCGAAGAAAGGTCGCGCTAAAAACAGGGGTCCATTTTCCCTGTTCGCGGAGTTCGGCCTGGATTTCCCGCCACATTTTATCCACTTTTTGTTCGATGCGGTGTACTCGTAGGGTTTGTTCTCGCTGCTTACGCAACTCCGTTTCCGCTTGTGCAGTGAGGTGTTCCATCTCGTGAGCCCGTTGTGTCGCCACTTCTTTCTCCCTTGCAGCATCGGCAACGATGTCTGGGATGTCGTATTTTTCCTTGATGGCAGCCGCAAGCCAGGCAGCCGGCGTCTCGCGAGCTTGCCAGCCGTTGTTCAATTTATGTTGCAGGTAATCGAGAGCCTTACGTATATAGACGGGGTCGTTGTCGTGGATCAACTTGGCAGCCGTCTTATGATGAATCCCCGCGGCCTTGATATCCTCATATAGTCGTTGATGTGTGATATCAGCAGAAGCAACAACGCTGGTGTTGTTGTTCTCTGTATATTGTGAATCAGAGTCTTGTATTACTGAGTCTTGTGTGTTACCCGTGGTGCCTGGCGGTGGTGGCGGAGGGGAACTAGGGTGGTTACTGGAGGTACCCGGAGGTGGTGTATCTGGGTTACCGGGGGAGTTACCGTGGGTAACAGGGGGGTTATCGTTGCGGAAACGCAGCTTATAGATATTTGTGTCGGTGTCGCCTTTGCTGGTGCGCCGGCGCTCTACGGTGATGATTCCTTTGCCGACGAGTCCCTTGATACCACTGACAACTCCCTTACGACTCATCCCGGTGCCGGAGTCAAGGATGCGACCATCGCGGGTTGTGATCCCGTCGGTGAGCTGAGAAAGCGAAATGGCGTCGGCACTCTTGCCGAAGCCAAAGGTTCTACGGATGATGTAGAGGAGAACCCGCAGTTCGGATTCTTTCAAATGAGGAGCGAGGATATCAAATACGTCGTCAGGCACAATGGTGCCGTTAGGACCGCTGAACCCTTCGTAGTAGAACTCTTTTTCTGGCGACATAGTATCCGCGGTCCTTGAAATCGAACTGGGCACTGGCGTCTTCTTGGCTGTGGCGGCTGGGCGCGAGGCGCGCCTCTGCCTTCGGTTCAGAGTAAGATTTTGCCACCACTTGCGGCCTGTAGCTTGCGAAGATGTGACCTCATATTGAACACGCATTGCTATATTCCCTCCCGGCAGGCGATCACCTGCAACCTTTTTTCACTTTTTATTGTTTTCGCGCGGGTACCCCGTACGGGTATTATTTCAAAAACGGCTCAATTCACAATGCTGTGACAGTAAAAGTCTCATTGGTAAAAGCTATACAGGACTGCGGCCTTCAAGCGGCCTCTATGCAGGATACACAGCGGCGTAAGGAGAACTGCAGAAAAACGAAGTATGAGGAATGAAGGATAAGAGCGAATGCATTTCTGCTATGTGGTCAATGACAACGCAAGTCTGATGCGGGCCAGCTTGCCTGCTCGATATCTGCTGCGGCGCGGGCATAGCGCGAACCTCATTGTTATCACGCTGCCGGGACAGGAGCCGCACTGGTATGGCGGCAAGGCGGAGGGCTTGACAGTTCATGAGGTGGAGCGCGCGTATGGCAGTGGGCTTCGAGTGAGGGCGCTGTTGGAAGATATCAGGCCTGATGTGGTCCATGCGCTAGGGACCGGTCGCGCGACATTCTGGCCGGCATACTATTACCGCCGCAAACGGCAAGATGCGCTACTGGTCACGGATATTGATGAGCAACTCTCCTGCGTGTATGGGTTCCCGAAGAATCTGCTGATGCGGCGGTGGGAACGAAAGGCGCTGCTGCATTCGGATCTGGCGGTGGTGGTCAGCCGCGCCATGGAGGAGAAATTCCGACGGCTTGAACCGCAAGCCCGCCTCGGGCTGCTCCCAAATGCAGTCGACCTGGAAAACTTCGATCGCTATCGCGGAAAAGCCGAAGAGGTGAAAGCGCGGCTGGGCAACAGGGCGACGGTCACGTATATGGGATTTCTACTGGCGCGCTACCAGGCGGAGGTAGTAGTTGATGTGGCCGAGATGGTTGCGCGAGAACGTCCGGAAGTGCAATTCGTCATAATCGGTCGCGGGCCGATGAAGGCACAACTCGAGGCCCGTGCGGCGGACAAGGGCCTGGCCGAAACGGTGCGCTTCACGGGCTTTGTTGCTGATGAAGAGGTGCCGGGTTACCTGTGCGCATCAGATGTACTCCTCTTCCCCATCGAGGACAATGAGGTGAACCGCGCACGAAGCCCGAATAAGGTGCACCAGTTCTGTGCGGCGCAGGTGCCGATTGTTACGAACCGGGTAGGCGAAGTCGAGAACACGCTGGGCGAGCACGGGGTGTATTATGATTTCGACTCAGTAGAGGACTGTGCCGCGAAGGTATTGGCGGCGCTGGCGAGCGGCAAGCCCCGGCCACCGCGCGAACTGGCAGAGGCCAACTGCTGGGCGCATCGCACCGAGCAATACCTGGAGATGTTGGGGTTTGAGTGAGGCGAAGAAAAAGAGATGGCGGCCAACGATCTGCAGCGGCTACGAGGGGGGCGATTAACTTTATCCCCTACTAGTACTGAGTCTCTGAGCCGTGTGAAAAGCTAGTGAAATCGCGCATTTTTTTCGTGTTTTTTAGCAAACTTATTCGAAACACCCCGTAAAACAGCGCTATGGCGATATTTGGCAGGCCAAAAGTAGCTGTTTTACCCCTGTCGGAGGTCGCTTTCTGCCCTATCGCGGGGATTTGTCTATCCTTCAATCACCGGGAGAAACAGACAAGAATCATGCTCGGAGTCGTGGAGTATCTCCTGCCGCGCCGTTTGTGCTTCGGTCTCCTGCCATGTCGGAGTCATGGTGTTGGGATGGGGCAGGATGCGCGGGCAGCACGAACTGGTGATGATCAAACCGATGCGCGAGCCTTGCGGGAACGTATAAGCTACGTTGTTCATCTGGATGGCCAGGCGCGTCGGCTCGCCGGGTGCCAGTGCCTCCGGCTCACTGAAACTGTTACGGTAGCGGCACCGCAACGAGCCGTGAGTGAGCACCGTGACGCGACCGATCGGCTCAATGACACAGAGCTTGGCGATGAAGTCGGTGTCCGGTGCGCTGGAGGCAATCCATAGTTCCAGGTTAATGTCGCCGACGACCGTCAATGGTCGGGCCAGCGGCTCGCTGCGATAGTAGAGCACATCATCACGGCGGAGCAGCGGGCGTTGGTCAACCGGTCCGACGGCGAAGAAGTCGCTCATCCCCCAGTAGGTGGGGCCGCCAAGGGTAGGGACGGGATTGCGCGGGTCGTAGGAGTAGCTGTCCCCGGCGGGGCCGGAGGGAGTCTCGGGGCTGAGTCTGCCGCTGCTGCCGAGACCGCGGGCATCACCGGCGGAGGTTAGATACCATTGCTGCACGCGGGCCTCGGGCGGCGGCCAGTCAGTCGCATGTTCCCAGCGGTTCTCCCCCATCAGGAAATACTTGACCGCCGGCTCCTCGGAGACGCCGTCGTCAATGTCGCGCAGCCACAGGTCGAGGAAGCGCAATTCGTAGGCATCAATGTCTATACCACCCGCGGAGCCGAAATCCCATTCGCCGTAGGTGGTCGCGCCGCAGTTGCCATGTCCCCATGCACCGACGAGCAGCCGCTGATTAGCGCGGGCAAATTCGGTAGCTCCGGCGGCGCGAATACCCTTGAATGAGTTGAATTGGCCGCGTGATATGTGGTCGAAAAAACCGCCCTGGTGCATGCCCGCACAGGCGACTTTATCGTAGCAGCGGGCTTGATCAATTGAGGCCCAGTAGTCGTCATAGCGGTCATGGGCGACCCATTTGCGGAGCTGCTCGGAGGCGAAACCGACGCGCGCCTCGATGTCGGCCAGCGAGCCGCTTGCGCCTATCCGCCAGAGCTCATCATATGTGAAGTGCCCGCTGTGCGGCTTGGTCGGGCAGATGGCGTGATCCAGCGGCCAGCGCACCAGATTCGCCAGCGCAAAGCAGCCGTCATAGCGGATCCAGTCGCTGAAAAAGCTGTTCGGCGCGACGCCCGGCAGGATGCAGCGGAGTGCTTCATGGCCGCCGGCTGCCGCGAAGAGTTGCGTCATGCCGAGATAGCTCTTCCCCGTCATGCCGATGCGGCCGTTGCACCAGGACTGCTCGGCAATCCAGTCGAGGGTATCGTGTCCGTCGGCGGGGTCGTCATCGAGCGGCCGGAAGTGTCCCTCCGAATCATACTTGCCGCGCGTGTCCTGGATGACGAAGGCGTAGCCGAGGTCGGTGAAGTACTTGCCCTGGCCGCTGCCCCCTTGACGGTGATAAGGTGTGCGCACAAGCACCACCGGCCATGGCCCGTTGCCGTCGGGCAGCCAGACGTCGGTGGCAAGATGAACGCCGTCGCGCATCGGGACTTTCCGGTAAATCATCGCTTGCATGGCTCAGGTCCTCCTGCGGTTGAAGATATAGGTGGAAGGCTTGCGGGTCAGGCCCGGCATATAGAGTTCGGCGAGCCGTGCAGTGCTACCTGCAGCGCTGCGGCCGCCGGAGTGACCTTCGCGCTGGATCAATACCTTGCTGCGATAGTGCCCGGCCTTCAGCGCAGGACCTTCAGCCCCAGATGCTCCCGTGGCATGGAAGTATTAGCTGCCGGCATCTCCCCCACGCTCCTCGCGCATCGTCTCCAGGTCGCCTTCCCACTCAATCTGCCCGTACAGTTCGCGCAGCTTCTTCTGCTCTTCGATGCGCACCAGCAGCTTCAGACCCTCGGTGACGACGCCCTTCTTTGTGCGTATGCCGGTCAGTTCCTGGGCGCGTCTAACCAGTTCATCATCCAGCACAATAGTAGTCCGCATCTCTACCTCCGGGGCGGTTATTGCGCTCGGTGTAATGTGTATAAAATCGGCGGTTCGCGTGTATAGCGCAATGCTTTTCCGAGATAAACTATGCTCTCGGCAGTTGTTGTCCATAAATGACAGGCGTGGGAGTGGCAGAAGGTTAACTCATGCTTACTCTTGGCCCTTGCGCAGCACATGCTCCGGGGGCTGATGCAGCCATGAGGTGTACGCCGGCTCCTGGCTGGTAAGGAAGCGGTCGCTGAGCAATTCCGCCAGCTCCCGCCGCACCTGCGCATAGTCGGGGTCGTGCCAGAGGTTGCGGCTCTCCTCCGGGTCATTCGCCATGTCGTACAGCTCGCCCGTGTAGGGGTAGTCGGCGGCGATATTCGTCCAGCGGGCGTACTTGTAGCGCTCGGTGCGGACGCAGGCTCCGGCCTTCTGGCGGAAGTTGTCCACGTACTCACACAGTGCCGACTCCTGGGCCTCACCGTTGCCTTCGAGGATCGGGCGGAGGCTGGTCGCGGTCATCTCGGGCGGAGGTGCAACACCCGCATAGTCCAGGACCGTCGGCGCGATGCGGAAGTTCTCGACCAGCCCGGGGAATTCGCGGACCGGATTGCCGCCCGGCAGGCTGACAATCGTCGGCATGCGCGTGACTTGCTCGAGGAAGTTGCCTTTCCCCCACCGCCCCAGATGGCCCAGCATCTCGCCATGATCGCTGGTGGTGATGACGATGGTATCGTCGGCGAAGCCCTGCTGGTGCAACTGCTCCAGGATGCGCCCGATCATGTCGTCAATGAATGTCATCTCGGCGTAGTAGTAGGCATGCCAGCGCTGCAGGATGAGGCGGTCTTGAGGAGAGATGTCGGCGGGGACGTGCTTGCGGCGCATGAACTCGGGCTTGTCGGCACAGTCGCACAGCCACGTATAGGGCACGGGCATCTCGGCGATGTCGTACATCTCGGCATAGTGGCGGGGCGGATCGGCGGGGCCGTGCGGACCGCAGAAACCGACCCAGAGCATCCACGGCTCCGAGCCGTCGCGGCGCTGGAGGAACTCGATGGCCATCTCGGCGGCCCAGTAGTCAACATATTCGTCTTCGTCGAGGCAGTTAATGATGGCTCCGCGCTGGTCCTTGTACTCCGGCCGGCGGCGCTGCTCGTAGATGTCCTCATAGGCTCCGGGACGCTTCTTTTCGAGCCAGGCGGCATAGGCCTGCCCGAGCGGCGCCGGCCCGATATCCTGCCCGATCTGCTGCGTCCAGCGAGCGCCCTTGCCGCCAGTGAGCTGCATCTCGTGATAGCCCTTCGGCTCCATCATGTGGATCTTGCCGACTGCTCCGGTGCGGTAGCCTGCTCCCTGCAGCCGCTCCATGAAGGTCGTCTCCCAGGGCGGCAGCGGCGGCGTGGTATCAATCTCCGCCTCCATGTACTGCACCCCATGCTGGTGGCAATAGCGACCGGTATGGAGGCAGGCGCGGCTGGGGATGCAGACGGGATTCTGCGTATAGGCGCGCGTGAACAGCGTCCCGCGTCCGGCCAGCGCGTCAAAGTGCGGCGTCTTCACGATGTCGTTCCCGGTCACGCCCAGCGTGTCATAGCGCTGCTGATCGGTGGTCACCACGATGAAATTGGGCCTGTCTTGAGGCATGGTAGCACCTGCTCCCGGTGTCATGCGTGCTGAGATTTGGATCAGTCCTGCTCCTCTTCCCCACCGAGGTCAATGTCATCTATCAGGCGGCGGAGAAGGTGCTCGTCGTCCGCGGCTTCTTCGGAGTCATACGCATCTTCGAGCTTTTTTACCAGATTGGCGAAATCCGCGTTCTCTTCCATGACCTGATTGAGCTTGTCTTCCGCCGTGTCGGAGGCGGCGATGAGGTCGGACAGGTCAATGCTCAAGTCCAGCAACCTGCAGAGCAGCGAAATCGCCTTCAGGAGACTCTTGGGATATCGGGGCATGTCAAAGAATGGATAATGCGGCACATCCAGGACGAGGTTACTCATCTCCAGCCCCTCGTCAACGGAAAGCAGGGAAAGGAAAGTGACCAGGCCGGCGGGGCCCTCGTACTCCCCAAAGCTCATGTCGAATTCCTTGAGCTTCTGCTTGAGGGCCTCGCTTGCCACGGATGCATGTACCCGTGGCTCTCTGGTGTGAGGGATGGGACTGGCGACACTGCCGACGAAGTACAACTCCCGCACCTGGAAGTGCCTGGCGACGGCGAAGATGGCGTCACAATACTCACGCCACCTGATATGCGGCTCTTCGCCGGAGAAAAGCACGAGATTCGCGCTCTCGGAATAGCGGAAGACATTCTCCGGGAACTTGACTTCTCGGATGATGCCGTCATCTATCTTGGTGTGAGGCCTGAATATCGCCGCGAACTCCATCGGGTTTATTGAGCTGATGAGAGTCTGGCCACGCTCCGTCAGGATAGTCATGGGGATAGTGGCGACCGGGAAGTTCATAATATAGAAATCCGGAGAAGCGATCTCGGCAAGCTTCGGCGCCTGCAGCTTCTCCGCCAGGTAGGCGACCGTGCCGGTGGAGATGCCACCTCCATCCATCCAGCCGGTGAAGCTCAGAATCATGCGGGGATTCTGAAGGTCCGGTGTCTCGTGAATTATGACGTTTTCCATGGCTGCTTTTCTCCTCGCATATTGTGGCTGGCGGATATTGCGACAGGCTTTGAGGAAAATGCCCACACGCCGCTGTCTTGCGCACATCCCCGCCCGGTCTGCCCGTCTCCGTTCAATAACACGGCTCATTTATGGTATAGTACTCGCAGCACCGCCCGCAATCCTTCCTGATTTACAGACAATCCTGCCTTCCCGCTGGGGTTTCTTTGATGCCGAGTACGGAACGAGCCGACCGTGCGGAGACATGTGCCGATCATCGCCACTCGCTGCGCAACCGGCTCGCGATTGCGGTGTTGTTTTTTGTGGCAGTCGCGTTGTGCATCGCCTTCTTTGATCAGCCCTTCGATGACCTTACCGAGCCGCTGGAGGCGATGCCGCTGATCGCCGCGCTGGCCTTGCTGGGCGCCGAGATGGGCAACACTAAGATCGGCTCAGTGCTGGCGCTGCTGGTGATTGTTTTGACCTGGCGGCGCTGGCGACGTGCCGCCCTGACGATCGTCTGCGGCATAGTTGTCCAGGCGCTGTCCACGGATCTGCTGAAATGGCTAATTGGCCGGCCACGCCCCTGCGACTACGACAATCCCGCGCTTACCCCGCCCCCACCGGGCTTCTACGGTCTCGGACATGACTTCAATTCCTGCCCCTCCGGGCACGCGGCCTTCGGCTTCATGCTCGCAACCGTGGCCGCGGCATACTTCCCGCGCTGGCGCTGGCCGGCATATGCGGTTGCCATCTTTATCGCCTCCGGAAGACTGATGCTCGACAGGCACTATCTGTCCGACGTACTGCTCGGGGCGGCGCTCGGCTACCTCATCGCGTATCTGCTCTTGCGGCTCTGGCCGCCACAGCATCCGGCATGAAATAGCGGCAGCGAACTCCGGGACGGGCGTTGGGCGTGGAGTCTGTACAGTGCGCCGTCGCGCCTTCTCCGAGACTGTCCCAAGATTAGTTGAAAGTTGAAAGGCGGCTCTCTCTGGCTCGGTCTGGTATGATCGGGCCAGCAAGTTTGCAGAACGAAAGGAGAGAACCGCCGTGAGTGAAGTATATCAGATTGGGGACCGTGAGAACACGGAAGCTTTTAGCCGATACCTGGTGGAGAGCCCGTCAGCAGGTGTTCGCCTGCGGGCACGCTGCGTTACTCGCTGGAAAGACGGTGCCGGCGGTCCCAATGGTGAACTTCAATCTCATATGGGTGACTGCTCAGCCCATAAAGCAACGACGCCCTTTTGATAAGGGCAATCCCGGTCAAGCTCTCTGGAGCGCTATGAGTGCCGCCAGATCGGCTTCATGAAAATCGCCGAACTGAGAAGAAGGGGCCGTTGGCTCTCATGGCTAACTTCAACATGAGATGGACGACTGTTTAGCCCATACAGCAACGGCGCCCGTTTGATATGGGCAATCTCGGTTGAGCAGTATTGTCTTGCACGCATCTGGGTGTGCGGTCCCTGAACGGCTACTACGCAGGTTGCTGCGGATGGACCGAGGACAAAGCTTGTTGTCGGCGGCAGGAGGAACTGATTATGCGACGCGATACACCTGTGTTGTGTGGTGTACTGATCGGCTTGGCACTTGTGGTGTATGCCCCGGTGGCGTGTGGGCAGGCTGTCAACGAACAGATGCAGAAAGTGGCGATGCGGTTCGTTGAGGAGACCGGCGATTCGGTCATGGGGGTAGGATCCTGGATGGGCAGTCCGAGGTTCGACCCCCTCGCCTCGGACTTCGACATGCGCCTGGTGGTGCGGGGCACGAGTGAGCAGGCTCTGCGCGCGAACTGGGAGGCCAGCCGCCGCACGATGACGCGGCTCATTGAAGAGGAGTTCGGCGAGCACGCACCGGACATTCTCCGCCGCACCAACCTCTACCCGCCTCAGCAACTCATGCGGGGGGTAGAGAACACCACCGACGCCCTTGAGACTTTCCAGCGGCTGCGCAACGTGCCAAGCCTCGGCCACACCGGTGCGGTGACACCCGAAGCGGCGGCAAAGTACTCCGAGGGCCTCTACGGCACGGGCGCCGACACCTACATCCAGAGCTATGAGCGCGCCAGCGGGCGCCTCTTTTACATGAACAACGGCAAGGCCGCCACCGGTCTGGCGGAGCTGGGGCACCTTGGCGAAGGAGCGCCCCGTTACACCATCGCCGGGACCACGAACACCTGCGGGCAGTGGGCGTACAAGGGCATGGATGCGCTCGCCGCGCAGGACAGCCGAAGCTTGATAAAGTACCTGCAGCGGATGGATCGGGACCTGACCAAAGCTCGTGATCTGAGCCGACTGCCGATGGACACGGCGTTCCGCCAGAAGATTCAGACGATGGCCAAATCCCTCGGCACGAACCCCGGAGAGCTTAACGACCCGCGCGTGGCGATCGAACTCAAGCGGATTCTGATGCGCGGTCAGGCGGAAGCGGCGGTCCTCAAGAGCTACCACAATGCCGGCCCCATCAGGCGCGCCTATATGCGGGTTATCGTGGACGGGATGGCCGCCCGCAACAAGATCGGCGAGGCGATCGAGAAATTCATGGAGGCCAAACCCACCTGGGTGAACACCCAGAACGCCATGCGGCTCATCGTGCTGGCCTCGGCCACCCGCTCCACGGCCCAGGCGCTGGGGGGCGGGGACACCATGGACGCGCTGAACACTTCGCTGTTTCACCTGACCATGAGCGAAGTGTTCAGCGGCTCAACCTTCCCTCCGGCCCTGCTGGCCTACATCACCACCGAGATCATGATAGAGGCGGAGGCCAACGGGATCGTGATGGCCGCCGGGTCGCAGAAGCCATGGTCCCTCATGCGCGGCATCTACTCCGCCTGGGGACGGGCGGGGGTGGAGCCGGACCCCCGCTGGAACCGGGACATCACCGTCCAGGACCTGGTGTTCAACTACCAGCACGAGGACCGTCTCAAGCGGCGGGTGGTGTTCATGGCGATGCGCGCGGCCACCCGCGGGCTGGGCACGCTCAACGAGCAGACCGACGACAAAGTGGCGCAGGCCATCGTGGAGGAGTGCTGGCCCGTCATCCGCGACGCCTGGCGCTGGGAGCGGGACCTGCTCATGGCCGAGTACCTGCAGCGGCGCAGCGCGATTATCCATACTACGCTGCTCATCACGTATCTGCCCAACAATCCCAAGCCGGGCCAGCGAGTGCTGTGCACGGTCGCCGCAGTGGCCGATCCGCCGGAAAAGAACCTCCAGCGCATGAACGAGATCATCCGCATCCTCTACGGCTCGAGCGCGGGGGTATTTTGGAGCTACTCCTGGGACCCCGGCGGCTCCACGGAGGGCGCCCGGGGCGCCTGGCAGCGCTACTTCAGCTTTGACCAGCCGGGCGAGCATCCGGTCAAGGTCCGGCTGGAGTTCCGACCGGAGGCCTCCCACCCCGACACCGAGCCGCGCGTCATGCGACCGGGGCACGTGGAGTCGCTGGTGGATGTGAACGTCGAGGGGGAGGCTGCTCCGAAGGACCCAGTCTACGTTGCTCCGAAGGGCCCAATCTACGTTCTGATGGATGTGACGCGGTCCAGTAAGGTGCACGGGGATGTCACTTACACGCCCGAACAGGCCTCCTACCGGGCTTGCGGGAGATATCGCAATGGGGATCTCGCCACCTATGAGGCAAGCTGGACAATCCCGCCCACCACTCTCCGCCCCGGCGAAACTGTGACGCTGCAGTATGGCGGGAAGCTGACCGTGCAAGGGGTAGGCGAATGGCACCCCGAGGTGACGGGTCAGACGACGATGAGTGCTTTTTGGTCAGGCGGCGGGCTAACCGCCGCAACGAAAGTATGGCCACGGAAGGGGGAAGGCAAGCCGGAGGACTCCCAGACGTGGCAGTACTTAGTGCCCGAGATACAGCGGGGTGGGGCCACAGCCACAGTCACAGCGCTGAAGCTTAGGATGAGTGCAAAGGGACCACACTTCGATAGCCGCCCCCCACCGGTTATTGTCGAGACAACCGTAATGTGGGACTATAAGCTTTTCCCTGACGCCTCAAAGGCCCCGGCGCCCTATGCCATCCCAGCCGGAAAATTCTGAAGATCGGCCGGCTGAACCGCCGCGTGGTGCGGATAGCCGGAGGAACTGACAGGAGGGACGGGCTATGAAGGTATCGTCAATTCGAGGCAGCCGCTTTCTGATCGTCGCTATTGCATCCATGCTGGCGCAGGTCGCTCTGGCGCAGGGCATCAGCGGGCAGTGGGGCTCCCCCCTGTACAAGGTGCAGCTCTCGGTGACCGGCGCAACGGTCAGCGGCACCTTCACCTCGCTGCTGGATTCGGACGGAGCTTCCGGCACCATCAGCGGAAGGCTTCAGGATGGAGGGAAGCTGTTCCAGGCGGAGTGGACGCGGCCGATGGGAGCGGGGCAGGGCAGCTTCAATACCCTGCTGGCGCTCGATGCCGAAGGCAGGTCGCTGGTCGGCTACCGTTGGAATGAGGGCTTCGATCCCACCGGCTTCGCTCTGCATCGAGCCGTCGACGGCGAGATACCGCAGATGGTTGACGTGGATGATCTTGACGGGCCGCCTGTCGCGGGTGTTTCGCCCACTGCCCCCGCTCCCGCCCCGGCGGGGGGGCAGGTAGTGATCTGTCGCAGCGTGAAGGACGGCCAGCCGGTCGGAGCGGGCACCGCATTCGAGCAACTCCCGGAGATTACGCTGCTGCATCGCTACCAGGGCGCGACCGCGGGAGATGCCGAGGCCGCCTGGTCCCGCGACGGAGTTGAGATCGTGCGATCGGTGACCCATGTGAAGGCGGGTGACGGCTCGGTATCGTTCGGTCTGCTCAGCGGCAATGCTCCACTGCTTGCGGCGGGGCGCTATGAGGTCGAGCTTGTGATGCCGGGACGGGCTCCGGTCCGGACCGCCTTCACCATTAAGCCGACTGCGGCGGCTGGGCCGACCGGCCCGGCGGCACCGGCCCCGACACCGACACTGCCATCTGCGCCCGCACCCGTCGGACCCGTCGATGCAGGCGAACGCGGCGACTTCGGCAGTGTCTCGGTGGGCACCGGTCTTGAAGCCGGGCGGATCACCGGCGCCGCAAATTATTTCGATCGCACGGATGCGGTGTTCGTGGTGATAGACTACAAAAACATCCCTCGGGGCAGCACCGCAGTGGCGACCTGGACGCGTGATGGCAAAAATCTTGGCCGTGCTGAAAAGGATGCCGGCGGCAATGGTTCGGTCTCGTTCTCGGCACAAACGAAAGACGGGGAGGCCATGAAGCCGGGCCGATACACGGTCACCATCACAATCGGAGAGACTGTGCTTGGCCGAAAGTCATTCACCATTGGGACGCCACAGCCGGCACCGGCCCCGGCGCCGCCTCAAGCTCCTTCGCCAACTCCTCAGAGCCCCCTCGACGCCATTTTGGGGGAGTGGTCGGTGGTCATGGCGATGCTTGACGGCCCAAAGCCCACGACGCTGTCCATCAAACGAGATCGTAACGGTGTGGTCGGGACCCTCGATGATCGAATCAACGCCTATCTGCGCCTGAAAGCATCGGGGGAAGGTAACAACTATGAAGGGACATGGACTGACCCGCAGGCAGGCACAGTGGCGGTGAAAGCGAGGATCACGCCTCACGGCGCTCTGATCGTGTCCCTGGTCAAGGGGATTGGTGGCAACAACCTGTTGCTTAACGCGCTGCCTAGCCGTGGCGGGGCTGGAACAGGTCCGGCGCCAAGTGCTCCAACAGCACGTCCGGGATACGGCTCAGTGCCGAACCTGAACGGCGAATGGAACATGAATGCCAACAACTATCGGACCGAGCTGACCGTGGAGCATGTGGGGAAGCGTCTGACTGGACGCTTATTCGGCAACTCCATAGAGAATGGCCGGGTGCTCGACGACGGCACGGTGGCGTTCACCCGCACCGGCTGCAACCAGACGTACACGGGGACTTTCAGCGTCGAACCGGATGGTACCTGGAAGCTCAGCGGCACCTTCGATTGTCCCGTGACACGCACGACCGGGAACCTGTGGGTGGCGACCCGCGACCCGAGCGGCGGACAGACACCACCTCCGACACTACCCCAGCGGTAGACAGGTCCGGATGCGCCCGCGCCGGCTCCGGCGCCGACAAGCTCTATCCGCAAAAGAAAGCCTCCCACCTGTACGGCAGCGGAAGGCTTGCAGTGTACGTGCCTGTCTGTTGTCAGCGGATGGCGATTAACCCGCTTGAGACGGCGCTATGAACAAGACACATTCACACGCGGCTGCGTCAAGTGCCGCACAGTCGCTCGTGATTCAACAACCATGTCGCTGTCGGCTGACTTACTTCCAGACGTTGCCAAGCTTTTGAGAGAGCACTGTTTCCGGCTTCACCCACTTCGCGTGGCCGTCAACAAATCCGTAGTTGCCGCCCCCGTTGTGGACGGTGCTGAGCATGGCAATTGAATGGCAGTATAAGTAGCCGCGCCAGCCACCCGCCCAGTCTGCTCTGTCGGATTGGGGCTCACTGCCGATGTTGATGGTCTCGGCGGGATACGGTATTTCGCTGAGTTTGAGCCGGTTACCAGTATAGGTGCGAATGCCGTTATAGTAGTAGCCCATGCCGTTTTCGTACCTCCGAACCAAAATGCCGTTGATCGTTTGGTCGGCGGTCTGGCTGCCGTAGATGTTCCAGCCATAGGTTTGCAGGAGGTTGACGTTGTGCCGGTAGGACTGCCAGGAGGGGCAGACCCAGGCCTGCTTATTTTTGACATAAGGGTCAATCAAGGTGTACCAGCGCCCGTTACGTTCATATGCCGTTGGGAACATTTCGTCATAGTCCTGGACGTACATCAGAATCGCCAATTGCAGTTGCTTGACATTGTTGAGGCACGAGGTCTGCCGCGCCTTCTCGCGCGCTCTGGCGAACACCGGAAACAGTATCGCCGCCAGAATCGCAATAATGGCGATCACCACCAACAGCTCAATAAGGGTAAAGCCTTTACGTGCGTACATTCCAGTTTCTCCTTCTCATCTCTCAATTTCCAGCCATGAGTGCTCTGCAGACAGCATAATACGACCACGCTTTTCGCTGCGTAAGTTGCGTTTCCTGCCGCGTCGGGAATGTGACTGTGGTTCAGTACTTCGGCGAGCCGTTGGCATACCAGCAAAGATCGGTGATGGGCCGTGTGAAAGGGTTCGGGCCCACATACGTTGAAGTGGGGTCGAGCGCGACCGGGTGCCATTTCGCGTGTCCGTCAACGAAGCCAATGTTCGCGCCGCCGTTGTGCCGCGCCGGGACAAATGCCCAGGCGTAGTTAACGTTAGCGATCTCGTTGATGTAGGCCGCCCCGCTCGAGTAATCGGTGGTGCTTCCCGTCCACTCATTTTCGCATAGCACAATCGTCTCTGCAGGGTACTTGACTGTGGCCAATTTGGTCAGCGAGGAGGGCGGATTCGCATTGTTGTAGTAGCCCAGCCTGAGGTTGTAACCATAACCCAGCGGGGGCACGAGTTCCATATCCGTTCTGCTCGGACAGCAAAAGGCCTGTGCGTTCATCACATACGGGTAAATCGAGTCACACCACCAATGATACATGGAGGAGCTCCCGCGGAACGGTCGCGCACACGCTACGCTGTGCCACATCTGTGCGAGTGGCAACACTTCATCGTAGTCCTGCATGTACATCATGACGCCGAGCGTTAATTGCTTGACATTGTTGAGGCACGAGGTTTGCCGCGCCTTCTCGCGGGCTCTGGCGAATACCGGAAACAGTATCGCCGCCAGAATCGCAATAATGGCGATCACCACCAACAACTCAATAAGTGTAAAAGCTTTTCGTGACACAAATTGTCTCCTTGCGCGTATTGATATTACTGCACGATGCGACTATTGACCCTCGGCTATCGGGCTACGGTACACGCCGGACGGCTCGGGCCGCCTTGGTGCTTGCGTTAGCAGAACGGATGCCGCAACGCTGCCGCTCAGGGTGCGTCCGGTATCCAGAAGCGGTGGCCGCGCACAGTGTAGCCGGCCTCGGCAGGGTCGGTAATCCGTGGTGGGATATTGCTACCCTTCTCCCACTTGGCATGCCCGTCGGCATAGCCGATGTTAACGCCCTCGTTGTGGCGGGTCAGGTCAAACTTGGTACGCGCCACCGCGGCACTGTCACCAGGGTAGGGGATCATGTTATGCCAGGTCTGGACCATGTCGGCAAGAACGAAGGTTTCAGTCACGTAATTGAAGCGGGCTAGAGCCGTACCTGATTCGTCGTCGGCTACGTGCCAGTTGTAGCCGTACGAGATGTTATTGCTGTAGTGAGAACCACCCCATCCTGCGGTCGAAACATCCTCCTGATTACCGTCCCAGGCAGTGCTTACGGACGGACAGTTGAAGATCTGCACGTTCTTGACGTACGGGTAGATGTTGATTGGCCACATCACGTAGACGTTGTCATCGCTGCCGCCCCCGGGACTGGGGATGGCATGACCCGCACGATTGCGCACGAAGCGGCCGGGGAATCTCTCGTCGTGGTCCTGGACGTACATCAGGAAACCGGTCATGAGCTGTTTAATATTAGACAGACAGTTGTTCTGCCGCGCCTTCTCGCGCGCTCTGGCGAACACCGGAAACAGTATCGCCGCCAGAATCGCGATAATCGCGATCACCACCAATAATTCAATAAGAGTAAAACCTTTGCGTGACATAAATTACCTCCTTACGCGTATTGATACGACTGCACGATGCGACTCTTGACCCTCAGCTAGCGGGCTACGGTGCCCGCCGGACGGCTCCGGCCGCCTCTGCGCCCCGGAACGTCTGCTCGCTACCGCCCTTGGCGTGACCGTCGCAAAAGCCGATATTCTGGCGATCGTTGTGGTCATAGCGGCAGCCGCTGACATGGCCGTCATAGTCGTAGGCGCGCCAACCCGCCCAGGAGTACCAGCCATACCAGCGGAGTCCGGTCGGGTGCCAGTAGGCGTACTCGCCGATGAGCACGGTTGCAGCGGGATAAGGAATCTCGGAATCCACGAGCCCTTCAATGTAGCCGTTCAGCGCGTAGTCTGCGTAAGCACCACAGTACCAGTTCTGGACCAGCTCGCGGTACGACGGGCAGCGCCAGAGATCCTTCCCGGAGGAGCTGGCACCGTCGCCGGTGCCGATGTAGGGAGCGACTACGCGCGGCCAGAAATGCTTGCCGCTGCAGCCGGGGGTCCCGGCAACCTGATAGGATCGCTTCGGGAAGCGGGAGTCATAGTCCGAGAGGTACATGATTAGGCCCAGCGAGATCTCCTTCACATTGCTTAGACAGGTCGTCTCTCGCGCCTTCTCGCGCGCTCTGGCGAACACCGGAAACAGTATCGCCGCCAGAATCGCGATAATGGCGATCACTACTAAAAGCTCAATCAGCGTGAAGCCCCGTCCTGCTCTCATCCAAATCATCTCCTTTGTATCTGCTATAGTAGTGTCTGATATATATATATTGGACAACACCATAGGCAATTCCTGCATGACGGGCAAGGAGAAAGGCCATATTTTCGCGCAGGCTGGTGGAACAGGCCGCAGCGGCCCACAGAGGTACAAGCCCCCGCCCGACACGGCGGTACGGCAACGGCGAACGGCCGTGCCCTATCTGCGGGACGCCCAGTACTTGCCGGTGCCAGTGTACATCGCCTCGTTCATGTTCAGCCACTTGGCATGACCGTCGCAGAAGGCGAAGTTGGACCCGCCGCTGTGTACATCAGGGGCGTTGTAGCCGGGCCAGGTTGTGGCCTGGGAGGGCGAATAGAGCACACCACCCAGGCCGCCTGCCACCTTCTCGCCGATGGCGATGGTCTCAGCTGGGTGGGTCACCTCGTCTATGATCTTCGCCCGGGATGATGTGGAGGAGTAGTGGCCGCTGAGATAGTTGTAGTTCCAGCCATAGTGGCTTAACGTAGTGCGCGTACCTGAGCCATAGGGATAGGTCTTGTCCCCGCTCGGACACAGTTGTATCTGGGCGTTCTGCAGGTACGGGCCGATCATGTGTTGCCACTTGACACCCGAGAGACTTCCTCCGCCCATGCGGTAGGAGGGCAGGCCGCCGTCATTGTCGGTTATGTACATGTGCACTCCCAGCGCGATTTGCTTGACATTGTTGAGGCAGCTCGTCTGCCTTGCCTTTTCTCTTGCTCTGGCGAACACCGGAAACAGTATCGCCGCCAGAATCGCGATAATGGCGATCACCACCAGCAACTCAATGAGCGTAAAACCTTTTCGTGACATAATTTACCTCCTCACAAGTATTGATACAAGAATATGGTACCAGTATTCCCCCTCAACCGTTGGCTTACACATGCCGCCATGGCTTGTGGGCTGGTTAGTATTTCGGCCAGCCGTCTTTACGCCAGCAGATGATCGCGATGACTACCAACAGCTCAATCAGCGTAAAACCCTTCTGTTTTCTCACATTTGCATCTCCTTGTATAGTGACTTGCATACGTGCGCTGCTACAAGTACCAGTACAGCGTTCCGCCATCACCTACTGGTCTGGATGGCCCTGGCTTCATCCACTTGGCATGACCGTCAACGAAACCGACATTCCAGCCGCCGTTGTGAAGCGTCACCCAGCGGGTGGGGTCGCAGGAGCTTGACCCCCACAGCCGGTAGAAGGCCCATGAGTCCCCACCAATTTGGTGATCTGCTATGGCGACATGTTGCGCCGGGTAGTCAATGTCGGCGAGCTTCACGCCCTCATATATCGGTCCGGTCCGGTCGGGATGATTCCCGACATAGCCCAGATAGACGTTCCAGCCGTAGCCGATCCAGTCTGCCGCGTTGCTGGGGCAGTAGAATACCTGCCGGTTCATGACATAAGGATAGATCTGGTCGGGCCAGTAAAGCGATGTGGCGCTGCCACCAGCCCAAGGTCGCGGAACACTGGTTGGCGTGTTGATAACGGAAAACGGGAGCGTCTCATCATAGTCCTGAATGTACATGTGGATTCCCAACGCCATTTGCTTGACATTACTCAGACAGCTCGTCTGCCGGGCCTTCTCCCGCGCTCTGGCGAACACCGGAAACAGTATCGCCGCCAGAATCGCGATAATCGCGATCACCACCAGCAACTCAATGAGCGTAAAACCTTTTGTTCGCATTTTTGCCTCCTTCAGAAGAGCGCTTATAGTTGCGTTTTCCATGCAAGAGCTTACTAAAAGTATAACCGTATTGCAACCAATTCAAGTAAGCAATTTGCCTGCTGCAGCCCTGTTGGCGGGCTATCTGCACCAGTTTTCGTTATATTCGCGGTCAAGTCCTCTCACTCCTGCGAACGGGCCTCCTATTGCTCCGGGAAGACATTCGCCGCCGCCGGTCCGTACCAGTGATCCTCATCGAGGACATCCCATTCCCGCCGCCAGGCGGCCAGCATCGCACGATCGCGGCTTCGTCGGGCCAGTAATGCCTCCGCTCGCTCGGGATCCCAGCCCGCAGTCACCCGCGCCTGCAGGTCATCACGTATTTGCCGGCAGGAGCGGTCTGCCGCGCGGTCGGTGAACTCATAAGAGTCCTCATCGAGATTGAATAGCATCGGCTCATGCCCCCGGTACTGTATCAGTTTCCATGGTCCCCGCCGGATCATTCGGCCCGGCGGGTCGCCGCGAACTGAGCCGGTAAATTCGGAGATCGCTTCATTGCGCCAGCCGGGTGCCGGAGCCGCACTGAGAAGCGGCGTCAGGCTCTCTCCAGAAATTTCCGCGGGCGGTTCGGTGCCGCCAATATCCGCCAGCGTCGGCGCGATGTCGAGGAGGCTCACAACTTCATCGCGGCTGATGCCCTCGGGATATCGCCCCGGAGCCGAGATTATCATGGGAATACCCGCCGAGGCCTCGTAGAAGTTGCTCTTCCACCAGAGCCCGTTCTCTCCCGCCGAATCGCCGTGGTCGGATACGTAGATGACTACGGTGTCCTCGTCCAGCCCGGCGGCATTCAGGCTGGCGATGAGGCGCCCGACATTCGCGTCGAAATACTCGACGAGGCCGTAATATCCGGCGCGCGCCTTGCGTATCTGCTCCTCGCCGAGGTCATCTATCCTCCTCCGCTCGCGCCAGCCCCGCATGACCGGGTGGAGGCTGTCGAAGTAGCCTTCCGGCAGCTCCGGCATGTGCATGTTCTCGTAGTAATAATCGTAGAGCGTCTTGGGAGCAATGAACGGGCAATGCGGCAGCACGAAGCCTGCGACCAGCAGGAACGGCTTCTCGCCGCCCTGGATGCTACGTTCGCGCAGGTAGTCGCCGCAGGCCTCGACCACGGCATCATCATAGGCCTGATAGCCGGTACGCCCGGGGCCTGCGACTTCGACTGCAATGCGGTCCTGGCCCGTGGAGCCGGGCGGTATGTTGCCCAGGTCCGGCCCGGGGCCGCCGGGCATGCTGCTGGTCACATCGCCGATAAGCCGCCTCTGGAAGCCGTGGCGCTGGTCCGGGCCGATAAAGTGCATCCGCCCACCCAGCACGGTCTCATATCCCCCCGCTCCCAGCGCATGTGCGAATGTCGGGATATCGGAGGCCAGTGTACAGGAGTTCGTCCACACCTCGATATCCTGGCAATGGCGGGAAGTCATGAAAGCCATCCGCGAGGGCACGCACAGCGGAGAGGCGCAATAGGCATTCTCGAACCGGACGCCTCTTTCCGCCAGAGCATCCAGGTGTGGGGTGCGGACTAACGGGTCGCCGGCGCAGCCCAGAAGATGGGGGCTGTGCTGGTCGGAGATGATAAGCAGGATATTCGGTGGCATGGTTGGCATCGTCCCTTCGTTTTCCCCTCCGCAAAGGGTTTCTCCGTGATGTTTGCGGCGGAGAGTTGGCTTGTAGATTATGGGAAGGATGGCCGCAGACGCTTGGCGCCCTCAGGAAGCCTTGCCTCTTTGCTGCTCCACGCAGCGCCGCCCAACTGCCCCTGCTGTTACCCCACAGCCTAGCAGCCAGATGACGCCCGCCATGAAGCCGATGCGTACGAGTGCCATGGCGGCAGGGAAATCCGTGAGCCCGCCCCGGAAGAAGCCGATTAGCAGCGCTATCCACAGCGCATAAAGCACCACCGCCGACACATTGCGCCGATGTAGTTGCAGATACTCGTAGGCGGTCCGGCTCAAGCCGCCGAGTAGCAGCGCCCACAACGCCACGCCCAACAGCCCGGCATTGACGAAGCCCTCGCCCGGCAGCGACAGCGCTATCGTCGTCCCGCGCCGCCAGCCGAACAGGTGGTCATTGACATACAGGGCGATGGTGTCGAGCTTGTCAGGGAATATCGCCCGCGGCACCGGTGTGGTGATAAAGGCTGGTATGAAGCGGCCCCACTGGTAGTCCAGCTCGGCGGGAGTGCTGTGCACGATATACAGCAGCATGTCGAATGATGTGAGACTGCCCTGAAATGCCGCGCTTTGTCGTGCCTGCAGCGACCCCGTGGCCCCGGTCGTCTGCTCGCGCCATATTCCGACGGCCAGGAAGATGACGACAACAGGCACGAGATAGAGCGCTGCCCGCTGCCAGCTCAGACGCCGCCCCAGGTAATGGTACAGCGCAAGAGCCATCAGCACCCAGACTATCAACATCCCTCGCTCGCCCAGGCTCAGTAGTATCGGTAGGGTGACGAGCGCGACTGCCCAGGGGGCGACCCGACTGCCCTGCCACCTCAGCGCATACGCATACAGCACGATAAACGCCAGTCCGCCGAACGATGCGAGTACATACAAATGGCCGACGCCTGCGCGGAGGTGGTGGACCCCGTAATGCAGGTTCAGCATCCAGTAAAGCCAGCCGCCCACATGGCGCAAGAAAAGCCACCAGGCGAGGCATGAGAGCGCCAGGATCGCCGCCGCCAGCGCATAGGTTCGTTGCCGCGACCAGTACGGCGAGCCGACCGGCAGTTTCCTCGCAAGCGGCTTGTTCATCGGTAGCCAGTAACCGGCATAGAAGCATACCGTGGAGAGAATCACTATCGCCAAAGCGGCGCACATATCGGCTTGTGAGAAGCTCTGGACGACGGTCGGGGATGCGTTGAGGATTGCCAGCGGGCGGATGATGTAGAAGATGGCGGTGAAGGCGATGAACAGTGCCGGCGGGGCGAAAATATCTCCGTCTTTGAGGATAATGCCGAGAGTCTGTGCCAGACATAGTGCGGCGATGACGGCAATCAGGCCGCTTGCCCAGGGGTTCTCAGCGCCTGCGATCCAGACGCCCGCCGCAAGTGCGATGACGGCGGCTGCACTAAGCTCGGCGGATGTCCTCAGCGAATTGCTACTGTTCGGCATGGCTCACCGTGGCGTTTTTGGTCTTGCCGCTGCCGTAGCCGGGCACTAGCAACGGGCTGTCCTCGACGGCAGGCGGCCTCGCCTGTCGGGCTGCCTCATGCGCCTGCGGAGTTGCTGCGTGGCTCCATCGTCCCGCGCAGCAGTACCACTATAGCCCCCAAAAGTAGCGCCAGGAGTACTGCAATTATCGCCGACGGTACCAGCTTCGGGCTGGCGGCCTTGTACGGGACGATCGGCGGGTCTAGTACATGAAAGCCGGGTTCCTCGGCTTGCTCGGCGACCAGCGCCGCCTCATATTGCTCGACCACCGCCTCATAGACGGTTTCCTTTACTTTCGCCGCCCGCAGCTTCTGACCGTACTCGAGTTCTTGTACCGAGAGCCCGGTGATGCTCTCCTCGGCCTTTGCAAGCGCTTGCGAGAACCCTCTGGCCTTGGCGTCTTCCGCCTCGGCGGTAATCTTGAGGGTGGCTATCTGCTCCAGCAGGTTCATCCGCACCGGGTTAGCCTGCAACGTCTTCTGAGCGGTCCGCAACTGTTTCGCCTCGGCCTCTGCCAGCTTCTCCTCGACGGTCGCCAGCTCCACCTCGAGGCGCTGAACATCCGGGTGCGCGTCAGTCTTCATCTGTACGAACCTGACCGTCGCGAGTGCCTGCTGCAGCTTGACCATGTCTTCGCGCAGTGCCTTGATTGCCGGGTCGGCGGTTCTCTGTTCTGAGCCGGTGAGCATTTCGGGTTCTATGCCGGCGAGTCTGCGCGCCTCGGCCATCTGCTGATGCGTCGAAGCTCGCAGTATCCGCGCCTCTTCCACCGCGCTCTGTAATTCCACGAGGTGCCTGCCGACTAGTTGCGCCACCTCGGCGGGAGCGATGAGCCGATTGGCCGCTTGCCAGTGGGCCAGTTCCAGCTCCGCCTCCTCCAACTGCTTCTTCAGCTCGGCCTTCTTCTGCTCCAGGAATACGCGCCTGCGTTTCGCCGAGGACAACTGGAAGCCGCTGAGGCGCTGCTGCAACTCGGTGATATAGCTCTCCGCCACCTCCGCCGTTGCTGCGGCGATCTGCTCATTCTCTGCACCGGCGATACCCAGTGGGCGGGCCGGCAGCTTGACTGCAACACGTACGATATTGGGCATCTCGACCTCGACATCGGTCAGCTCGCCCAGTGTTTCGACTGCGTCCTCGGGGTGCTCGGCCTTCAGCACTTCGTCGAGATTATGCTGCTGGACGATTTCGCGCCGCACCGACTCGCTGCGGATGATCTGCGAGCAGAGCTGGGCATCGGAGGAAACGCCGAGCATCGGCAGCATGAATTCCGAGCCGATACCGGCTGCGCGCAGGCTTGACAACAGGCCGCTGGAAGGTGAGCTGCCGGTGGTGACCAGCGTCGTTTGCGAAATGTAGATGCGAGGCCGCAGCAACAAGTTGAACGCTAGATTGGCCGCCAGCACAATAACGGCCAGCCACAACAGCGCCTTCAGTTGCTCCCGAAGGATCTGCATATAGCTCAACGGCGAGTCACTTGATGCGGCCGCATCAGCTTTGTACTCAGGCATAATTTGCTATTCTTCGCCTCATTTGTCGTTTGTTTCACGTTGTTTGGAGGACAGGCATCCTTGCCTGTCAATGCCGTTGAGCAATGCATTTGCCGTTGGCCCATGCCGTTCGTTGTCCTCGACTTCGTCGTTGCCACCTCGTCCCCACCAAGGCCATTTGGCCGGATCGTCAACCAACCCTCGCTCCATGGGGTTGTTCCATATGTAATGAGCTGTCTCCTCGTAGTCCGCCCGCCCTCTGATTATGCGATCCCAACTCTCATCTTGCCACAGATGGCCTGTATGCCCGACGCACTCGTTTATGCGGGTCGCTGTCCAGCTCTTGATGCTGTGCATTATCTTGCGCAGGGAGTTACGCCCGGATTCCTCCGTTAGTGGTTTAATAATCGCGTGTGCATGGTCTGGCATTATGGTATAGTCATACAGCAGATATCTACTACCGGCGAAGTAGCAGAGTGCTCCAGTGATAATCGCGGCGACAGGCGGAGTTGTGAGATCCACTGTTACTCCTTCTCTCAGAGTAAAGGTGATGAAATAGGTTGCCCCGTCGGTTTCGATATGCGGGAGATGGCGTCTAGTCTTTCGCATAATCTGCGCCCTTTGGTTTGTCGCTCGAACAGGAAAAGCCAACGGCATTGGTAAACGGCATTGACAGGCAAGGATGCCTGTCCTCCAACGGCATAAAATATAATATGCGGCAACGGTGGACGACAAAGGCGACGGCATTGACAGGCAATGATGTCCTCCACTCATGGGATGCCTGTCCTCCACAACGTTTTTTATTGTCAGAAGACCAATATTGCCGCAGCGATACCGATTAGTGTCTTGGTCACACGCACCCAGGTTTTGTCCTTCTGAATCATGCGCACCTGGTATTGTGAGGGCACCAAGATGACATCACCGGGGCGAATGTCCTTAACTGTCTGCGCCAGTTCTACTTGTCCGTTAGTGCGGATGACAACGATGCGACTAACCATTGCATCACTGGCGGTTCCTCCGGACTGTTGTATGTAGTCCCGCCACGTCTTGCCTTCCTGGTAGCGTAGCGCCCCTGGTCGTGCCACCGTCCCCAGCACGGAGACAACGCTCGAAATCCTCGGCACGACCACGACGTCACCATTGCGCAGTTCCACATCGCCCTCGCGGCCTTTAGTCCGGATGAGCGCCTGTCCATCAACTGGAATCGCCTGCGCCCACTGCTTGGCATTCAGTAACCGCGGCGGCGTGACTACCGAGATCGTGCTTCCATCCCCGAAGACACTTGCGAGTTGCGTCCCGATCTGGCCCCCGACGGCCCCCTCTTTCTCGGCCTGCGTCAACATGCGCGGATCGGTAGTCTGTGAGGATAGCTCCCGGTTGAAGGTGCGCATGACATCCTCGACATTGTCCCCCTGACGACCGGCAACGAGTACCCCGCGCCGCCGATAGACGATGATGCCGTTGGGGTTGGCATCATCACTGACCCCGCCGGCCTTCTGCAGCAGTTTATAGACCGTCTCGGGCTCCTCCTCAGTGTAGTGCAACGTGTACACCCCGGGTTTCTGCACTCTACCCTCTATCGCAGCCACGCGCGGCTTGACGATGATATCCCCGCTACCTTGCACGGCCACATGGTCGTAGTCGCCGAGAGTGATGTCCGGCTCGACTGTGAATTCCTTGCCGTTCCTGGTCAGCCTCAGGCGCAGGGTCTGTGTTTCGTTGGTGCTGTTGCCCTGCGAGTAAATGATCGTATCGGCAGCCTCGGGACGCAGCCCGCCGGCTAGGTAGATCGCGTCACTTACGCGCAGCCCCTCATAGAACGTGTATTCAGCCGGCTTGTTGACGAAGCCGGACACGCTTATCGTAGCGGTGTCTTCGCGCTCCATGCGGTCATAGACGGTAAGCCTGTCTCCCGGCTGCAGCACCATATCGGCGGTGGCGTCGCCGGCGGCGATGGCTGTGAGACTGACCGGGATAAGCTGGGGGCGCTTGTCGGGACCGATGCGCAACAGTTCGGCGCGTTCGACGTAGGCATTCGGCAGTACGCCACGCGCCTGCAGCAGCAGATCGCTTACTCGCATCCCTGCCACCCATGAGAACATGCCCGGATTGCCCACCGAGCCTCCGGCAATCACCTGCCGGGGTTGCAGCACCTCCTCCTGCTCATAGACGAAAACCTTGTCATTCGGCACCAGCCCGAAGCTGTGTTGTGCGTCCCCGGCCATGGCCAGCTTGACATTGAAGGCGTGCATCTCATAGATATTGTCATCATTGAGTCGCCACACCGAACCCTGCTTGATATAGGCACTGTCGCTGGGACCTTGTGCCTTGCTCAGAAGCTGGCTGAGCGTCAGGCCCCCCTCCCCCACCTCGTAGATGCCGGGCCTTTTCACGGCGCCAATCAGTTCCACTGCATTTGCGGGCCGCTCGACCACGGGTCGCACCAACACCAGGTCGCCGTTCTGGATTATGAACTCATCACCGGATTTGGTCAGATCCACATTGATGACGTGCCGGTCGGCGTGTCCGGCCACGCGCCAGACTTCGACATTCGGCGCATAGCCGGCGGCTTGCAGTGCGCCGCTCATCTTGATGGCATCCGCAAGCGAAGTATTCGGTGCAGTTTCATACCGTGCGGGGCGTCTTACCTGCCCGGCGATGCCGATGACATCACCCGCCGGTCTCACGAATATGGTGTCACCGGGCTCCAGCGCCACGTCGGCGCTGGATTCCCCGTCCAGCAGGTAGTCATACAGGTCAATGTGTCGCGCCGGTTGCTTGCCACGCAGCAGCACGATATTCCGCAGGCTCCCGATATCTGACGGCCCGCCCGCCTCGTACAGCGCGCTGAAGACTGTCGCCGTGCCGCTCAGAGTATATCGCCCCGGACGATTTGCATCGCCGGTTAGATACACGTCAATCGTCCGGATGCGCGCCATCGTCACCGTCACTTGCGCATCCTGGTAGAAATGGGCGAAGCGCTGCTTGAGAATCTGGCGGAACTCGGCAAGTGTCACGCCGCCCACCGCCATCTCTCCGAGCAACGCAATATAGATTGTCCCCTGCTGCGAGACGACTGCGGTGTCCGCATAGTGCTCGACTGCGCCCGTCCAGGAGCGGATGGCCAACTCATCACCGGGTCCCAGCAGATAATCTGATGGCACCGGAACACTGGCCAGCAGTTCGGCAGCACCCACTTCGGATTCGGTCGGCGTCGGCGGCAGTGACCGCGCGTAGCGTTCGGCAGGCTCTTTCAGCGCGCGCTTAAACAGTGTCGTCCCGAAGCGCGGTAGATTGTTGAAGAACACACCGGCATCAACGTCCGGCGGATATAGGCGGCCCGTCTCTGGATAGAGCGCCTCGGGCGTAACCTGCTCGCGGCCTGCGATATACTTACCCCATAGCGCCATCTCCTCGCCTGAAAGCGGCCGCACTTCCACCGCGCTGCGCGGGTAAATCGACTGGTAGCGCTTGCTTAGGTAATCCTGGAGTTGCCCGGTGGTGAATTGTGTAGCCTGGATTGTTCCGAACGGCGGCAGCATCATCGTGCCGTCGTTGGAGATGATGGCCGCCATGTGGACGAATTCCTTGTCACCGGTCCAGCAGCGGATCACGATACCGTCAGCAGGTCGCAGAAGCCGCTCCGGGATAACCGCGCGGACATCGCCGGCTTCCTCCGGCGCAAGTAGCTGCCGGCCCTCGCCCGTGCCCGGCACCATGACCAGCAGCGTCGCACCCGGATACAGCGGCTGATACGCCCTCTTCAGCATGTAGCGTATATCGCCTACCGTCTTGCCACCCACGGCCATCTGGCCGACCTGCGGCAGAGTGATCGTGCCGGTATCTGCTACTACCACGCGTGCGTTGATAACCAGCGCCTCGGCCTGCCAGAGCACGATATCGAGTGCGTCATTTGGCTTGATAGTGTAATTGAGCATTGCGGCAGGCAGTTCGGCAAGACCTATTTGTGTGTCTGCTGCGTCTCCCGGGCCGGTTGCCACCTGCGCCGGGCATACGCAGATTACGCTCAGCATCAGCAGCACCAGTAAGGCGCCACTCAATCGCCGATTTCCCACGTGGGCACCCGCGTTTCTTGCACAGGTATGCCTGCCCGCCCGACGCGAATTCAATTCCGCTTCATCAGCAAATTCGACTCTCAACTGCTCCATTACTGGGCCTCCCGATGGCAATAAGCAAGCAGAGCAGCCGCCACCAAGCAAATAACTGTCACACAGGCTATGGTGTCGTGCCATGTTCCGTCCTGGCTGCGCCAATATCTCCCGCCGAAATACCTTTCCCTCAGGATGGCCGGGCTTCCTCTTTTTTGTTGGCGGCACTTTCACCACAAGTTCGCGGCACGGAGCCACTCCCAGGACCGGGAGCCGGTAGCTGCGCTGCTGCATCCACCCATCCCCTCGTTACCGTAAAATGTTCATTGCCGGGGGCAAATGTGCTAAAATGGCCCCGGGATCCAAAGCATCCCCGCCCAATTATTCCGAGGCACATTCATGGACATACGCCGGCTTGTAAACACAACTCTCATCATCTTTGCGGTGACCGCCGGCGTCAGTGTCGCTGTCGGCCTGCTTATCCTCGGCGTCAGCGGCAGTATCTGGCAGAGTATCCTCGGCATAATGGTTATCGCCGGCTTTGTCGGCAGCATGATGTCCTTGGAGTTCTCGATCTACGCATTGCTCGTTCTTGGTCTCATCGAGGGCGTATACAAGACTATTTCACCGTCGTTTTTCACGCTGATCATCAAGGACATACAGTTGATGTTCATCGTGGTGCGCTTTCTCTATATCAGCTTGCGGGATCGTAATTTCAGTTGGTTCAGCCAGAGCATCTCGGCTCCCTTTGTGCTCTTCGCAGCATACGCCACGGCAATGATGGCCGCACCCTCGACCCACAGCTTGCGCCTCGCACTGGCAGGCTTCCGCTCCTGGATACTCTGGATCCCCGTCTACTACCCGGCGTATGTGTGTTTTAGGGATAGAGAGACACAGCTACGACTGATGAAATTTGTCTGTTATGCGTCCGTACCTATAGCCGCCTACGGCATATACCAGAGCATCATGGGGTATGACCACCTCGCGGCGGTACCCGAATTGGCCGATGCCGCTAAATGGTACGTCGGGCGTGCCACCTCGATCCTCAATTCCCCGCCCCTGTTCGCCAATTTCTGTGCCATCGCCACATTCCTGTCTCTCGGCTTTGTGATGCACTACAAGCGCCCGACACAGCGCCTCCTCTTCTTCGGCATTGCCGTACTTGCTGTTGGCGGTATGATGTCTTCCGGCACTCGGGGTGCATTCCTCGGTGCTCTCGTCGGCCTCGTCGTTTTTGTGATGCTGCTGCGGCGCAAGGCCCTGATGATTATCATTCTCGGCCTTGCAGCGCTCGTCTCGCTCAAATGGCTAATACCGACAGTCGCCGAAACGGGCACCGAGAGAATTGTCGAGAACGTCTCCGTGGAGATCGTCGCCGACCGCCTGCGAGTACCGTTTCAGCGAAGCTGGGAGGAACTCAATAAGCGTCCGCTCGGGTACGGACTCGCAACCGGGTCCGGCAGCGGTCGCATCTTCGATGAGTTGCGCGGCCGCTCACTGGAGCACGGCCAACTCAGCTTTATTGAGAACGAGATCGGCCGCGTTCTCGCCGAAATGGGCATTCCGGGCTTCGTCTTCTGGGTCTGGATGTTGTATGTATTGATGAGGACAGCCATCCGCACTGCACGCAACGCTCCCAAAGACGAAGATCACTACATATTCTGCGCAATGGTTGCGCCGATGGTCTCAATGATTACGCAGTTGCTCATCGGTGGCGCACTGTATGATGCTGCCTCCGGTATCTACTTCTGGATTTTTGCGGCGATACTCACCCGGGAATCACACGATTTGGCGCATGCTCGCGCCCGCGAGGCGGAGGCACTCCGGCAAACGCCCCCGGAGGAGGCCGCTGAAATCATCCCTGCCGGCGGTTAGCCCTGAATGCCCTTCGCATTTTGCCTTTGCCGTGCTCACCTATCACTGCTATAATCACCGGCGGCTCATGCTTACACCCGAAGCGACACAGATACTCCAGTGGACGACGGTCGCCGCGACGGTTGTCGTGATGCTTGCGGCCGTTTATACCGACATCAAGTGGGGCAAGATATTCAACGCTCTGACTGCCCCCTTTGTGCTGCTCGGCCTCGTGCTCAATACGCTCATCGGGGGCTGGGGCCTCGAGGGCCTGCTGGGCAGCTTTTTCGGCGTGGTCATCGGTGTCGGCCTGTGGTTTGTAATCAACATTCTGGGCCGCATCCTGGGGGCCGGTGACAGCAAGCTGCTCGCCGCCATCGGCGCCCTGCAGGGCTATGTATTCCTTTTCTACGCATTCATCGGTACTGCACTCGCCGGCGGCATACTGGCGATCGTCGTGGCATTATGGCGCGGGTACTTGCGCGCCAGTCTGCGCAATCTCGTCCGCTCCCTGTACTCACGCATCTTCCATAAGATGCCCATTGACATCGAGACCGCGGCCCCGCAGGCACGTTTGCCCTATGCCGTTCCCATTTTCTTCGGCAGCCTGGCCGCATTGTATTATGTCTATATTTACCTCCCTGCCGCCTGAGCCATCTGGGCCCTGTCTGTAGCCCTCACTTGCGGCCTGCGATGGTGGTGGGTAGGGCCCGCCACAAGGTGTCACATTGCCACCATCTCACTCACAGATCCTGCTGCATGCAACCGCCGGCCGGCGGCGTAGCTTTGCCCGCTGGGTGGTGACAGCTTCTCTGTGCCTGCTGGTGCTCGGCCGAGTGCTGATATACTGGCCTGGAGAAGCGTGGTGGCCGACTACCGCACTTGCCTATGCTCCCCAGACGATGTGGCTGGGCTTCGTCGCCATTGCGTTACTGGCCGCGCTGATCGGTTGGGATACTCGCAGCATTGTCATCGCGCTCTTGATGTTGCCGGCGACACTTTTCGCCTTTGTCGGTCTCCATCTAAACTTCCCGATCGCCCCGCAGGCAGACAACACGCTCATCGTCGCCACCTGGAATGTCCATGACGAGTACGAGCGCTTGGACGAGTTGGATCATGCCATCAAGCGACTTGACCCCGATATTTTTATCACCCAGGAGGCCAATCACAGGAGCTATCGCGAAGCCCTCAGCGGATACGAGTGCGTGACTCTGGAAGGCCGCCGCATTTATCTGCGCCGGGCATCCCTCTTCCCTGCCGCAGACGCCACCTCCGGGCGGAAACAAGGTGCCCCGCTGCAGGTGCTTTCCTCCCGGGAGGTCAACCTCACTGCCAGCTGGCGACCCGCTCACGAACTCAACATCCAGCTTGGCGACCGCCAAATCAGCCTCCTCGACGTGCATTTACTTTTCTGCCCGAAAGGTTCGCGTCGCGCCGGCCTGAAGGCACATCCCCGCTCATACCTCAAGCGCGGCGTGGATATGCGCCGCGGTCAGATAGCAGACATCGCCACGTGGGCCGGCGATCGGGACGAGCTATTCATTATCGCCGGCGATTTCAACACCCCGCCGCATATCCCGGCATTGTCCTGGCTCCGGCCCCATGCCACAGATGCTTTCGCTGCCCGCGGGCTCGGGTGCGGGCTCACCTTCAAGCGCAACCGTCCCCTCTGGCGTATTGACTACATCTGGGTCTCACCGCATTTCCGGGTTCTCCGCTCCGGCACGTTTGATAGCGGTATTTCGGATCACCTTGCTGTGTGGGCGGAACTGCAACTCCCGTAGCGACCGGTGACGGTAGGTGATGCTCCCTGCGACGGCGAAGTAATGCCCCACTGCCGCGCCCTGGCAGGGACGTAAAGCAACGAGCTCAAAGCACTGGATAGGAGGTGACAAAATGCCGGATTTTGCCGATCCCTTCAGCGGGAATGTCCCGGAACGCAAGATGACATTTAGCGAGCTCATCAGAGCCATCCGCCTCAACCTTGCTGCCGAGATGGAGGCCATTAACCTCTATCAGGCACACGCCGATGCCACTGACAATGAGCTTGCCAAAGCCGTCCTGCTCGACATCGCCGATGAGGAACGCGAGCACGCTGGCGAGTTCCAGCGCCTCCTTACCATACTGCTCGACGATGAAGAAGCTCTTCTCGCGGACGGTGCCGAAGAGGTGGATGAACTGGCCCGAGACCTCGGTCACGACATCTGAGCCGCTCAGTCCGCACCAAAAAAAGGCCCGGAGTTGTCTCCGGGCCTTTCATGATGTCTCCTGCTGCTCAGTCGGTCATCAACCTGTAGCCGACCGCTCGTACTGTTACTATCCGCTTCGGCTTGCGGGCGTCCTTCTCAATCTTGCCCCGCAGATTCGCAACATGCACCTCCACCAGATGGGTGTCATACTGGTCGTAGTCCCAGACCTTGCGCAGCAGTTCCTGATGGCTGAATACCTTCCCAGGCTGCTCTGCGAGAGCCTGCAGCAGCCCAAACTCCGTTGGGGTCAGGTCCACGGTCTTACCGGCTATCGTCACCTGATGACCTTCGGTGTCTATCTCGATATCGCCGGCCTTGAGGATCGGACTCGGCGGGGCTATTCCTCGGCTCGGGTCCACGCGGCGCAGGACCGCTTTCACCCGCGCCACGAGTTCATCAAAGCTGAACGGCTTGGTTACGTAGTCATCCGCGCCCACTTCCAGACCGACGACCCGGTTGACTTCCTCCGCCCTTGCCGTCAACATGATGATAGGGACACCCGATTTGTGCCTGATACGCTGGCAGATGGTGACACCGTCAATATCCGGCAGGCCAAGGTCGAGTATGATCAGATCCGGAGTTCGCGTCTCCAGAATCTCAAAAGTTTGCTGCCCACTACCCGCCTCGATAGCCTCAAAGCCGTCGAGTTCCAGTCTTGCGACCACCGCCTCACGAATCATCGGATCGTCATCAACCATCAGCACCAAGCGTCGCTCTACGTCCATATGCGTCTCCTCCTCAGGTCACCGCAGTGCGGTTCCTGTATGAGCCTAGATGACGCTAACAGCCATCATCTTGGGGAAGGCTCAACGGGCGTCTTCCGTCCCCTTCTACTCACTCGTACGCCCGATAAGTCGCATCTTCACAATATGTCTTACCTCTCCAATCCGCAGCTTGGTTTTACCCCCCACCAAGACCTCCACCAAGGGTACGCATTATCTGAATCGCGCCTGGTCCCAGTATCACAACAAAAAGAGCTGGAAATATGCATAATATCATCGGAAACAGCATTTTCGTGGACAGAATCGCCCCCTGCTCCTTGATCCGGATGCTGCGTTGCGAGCGCATAGCATCGGAGTGCGTTCGCAAAGCTCGTGCGATACTCACACCCATCGTCTGCGCCTGATACAACGCCGCTACGAGGGTCGCCAACTCCCGCACCTGCACCCGGCCGGACATATCCTGCCATGCGTCGCTGCGCCGCTTCCCCAGACGCACCTCTACTAGTGTGCGGTTGAACTCATCCACCAGCGGCCCTTCCTTGCGCCGTACAACCTCCGCCAGCGCGCCATCAAGACCCATCCCTGCCTCCGTGCACACAACCAGCAAGTCCAGAAGGTCCGGCAGGGAACGGCGGATTATCGTCTGCCGCGCCTTCATCCGACCTGACACGAAGTAATCCGGCCCCATCGCAATCGCTATCAGCACAAAGAGTGTTATCGCCATCCGCATGAGCGGCGCCGCATCCGCCAGCGTCAGAAAAACCGTGTACGATGCCGCCGCCCCCGCCAGCGCTGCACCGCCTCGCAACAGCAGGAATACCGGCTCTGTCAGACCTAGCGGATAGCCGGCAGCGGCCAGCTTGTTCCGCGCAGTCTCAATCATGCCCTCCGGCGCCGCTGACGCAAGCCGCGTGGCGATTACATCAATGACAGGCTGCAGGATCCGTTCGCTGAAAGATGCCGAAAGCTCTTCTGAGACCACCGAGCGGACCTTCGCCCCGGAGTCTTTGTCCTGCAGCAGTGTCTCGCGACGTCGCTGCACCCGGTCGTCGGATGTCGGCTGCGCAAATCCCAGATAAAGCACCACCGCAGCCACCAACACAAGCCCAATGATTAGCCAAAGCATCTTTCTACACCTCTGCACATCGTAAAAACATTCGGGGTCAGCTTGCATCTGGGCGCGTTCGGCCCCGCCCCGCTTGCGCCCATTACAGCTCGATATCCAGCATACTGCGAATGATCAACACACCTACTGTCATCAGAACTGCTGCCGCCCCCAGCATCATCTGGCCATATGTATCGGTCACCAGGGGCGACAGATACCCCGGGCTGACCGAATTTACCAGGAAAGCCAACACAAATGGCATCCCCACCAGTATCATTGCTGAGAAACGCCCCTCGGCTGTCGTTGCCGCTATTTCACCCGCTAGACGTACCCGGTCCCGAATCATTGTCCCGATATTGTCCAGAATCTCGGCCAGGTTACCGCCGACAGCCAGCTGCGTCTGCACCGCCGATATGATCAGCTCCATGTCATAGTTCTCAGTCCGCAGCACCAGTTCCGTCAGCGCATCACTCAACGAAGCCCCAAATTTTACCTCCTGCAGCACGCGTTCAAACTCATCGCTCAACGGAGGCGCCATCTGGGTGACCACAATCTGCACCCCGCTGAGGAAAGAATGTCCCGATCGCAGTGAAGAAGACAGAATGTCCAGCATGTCAGGAATCTGGGCCGTCATGCGCGCCCCCCGCTGGCCCTGCTTCACCTTCACATACACGTACGGCACCGCCGCACCTACCAGTGCCGTGATGATTGCCAGCGGCATGCTGTGGTGACCTGCAAGCCACCCGATGATATAGCCAAGCAATAGCCCAAATGCGGACAGCGCGGCGAACTCCGATGGCCGCCATACCAGTCCCGCACGTAGCAGCGCCAGCTGCAATTGCTTGCCGATCTCTGAGTTCTGTAGGACACCCGTCAACATCGGTGCCGGGTCAATCGCAACCTTATCCTTCCGCACCGAGGGGGTGATGTCCGGCTGAACTGGACGGCCCTCCTTCAACTGCGCCAGTCGCCGCGCTCGCAGCTCAAACGCCGAAATGGCCGCCGAGAGTAACGTCATCGTCCCGCCGGCTACTGCGATAAAGACGAAGATCAAGGGCACCCACCACGGCACGCTGCAACTCCTCCCTCACATATTCGCTTGCGGGTCAAATATTTCCCAACTGAAAGTGATACCCTCGGACTCCATCCGATCCATGAAGAGTGGACGCACACCACATGGCACGTGGTGGCCGATGATGTTGCCGTCGGGCGCAAACCCCTCCCGCTCGAAGACGAAGAGGTCCTGCAACACTATCGCATCGCCTTCCATCCGCTGCACTTCCGTCACATTCGTCAACCGCCGAGAGCCGTCGCGCAGACGCTCCTGATGGATGATCAGGTCAATTGCCGAGCTGATCTGCTCGCGAATCGCACGTGACGGCAAGTTGGCATTTGCCATCAACACCAGCGTCTCGAGACGGGAGAGTGTATCGCGCGGGCTGTTGGAGTGTACCGTCGTGATCGAGCCGTCATGGCCCGTATTCATCGCTTGCAGCATATCCAGCGCCTCGACACCCCGGCACTCCCCCACCACAATTCGATCCGGACGCATCCGCAAGCAGTTGCGCACCAGATCCCGAATCGTGATCTCGCCACGACCCTCGAGGTTCGAAGGACGGCTCTCAAGCGTGATCACGTGCTCCTGCTGCAACTGAAGCTCCGCCGCGTCCTCGACGGTGATTATTCGCTCGTCGTGCGGGATCATTGCAGACAGCACGTTCAGCGTCGTCGTCTTGCCGCTACCCGTCCCGCCGGATACCACGATATTCAGTCGCGCATTCACGCAGCCCTGCAGAAACGTCAGCATTGTCTCCGAAAACGTGCCAAAGCCGACTAAGTCCTCGCCCGTGAGCGGATCCGCCGAGAATTTCCGAATCGTCACACACGGGCCTACTACTGAAATCGGCGGGATGATTGCGTTGACGCGAGACCCGTCCGGCAGACGCGCATCAACCATCGGCGTCGATTCGTCAATACGTCTCCCCAGCGGCGCGATGATCTTCTCGATAATCCGCATCACGTGCGCGTCATCCATGAACCGCCGCGTCGTTGCCTCTACCTTCCCCCGCCGCTCGATATACACGCTGTCGGGCCCATTGACCATGACCTCTGATATCGTTGGGTCGTCAAGAAACGTCTGGATCGGCCCGTAGCCCACCACCTCATTGAGCACTTCCGCAAGCATTTGTTCCTTCGCGCGGGCCGACAGCGATATCTCCCTGTCGCGACTGACTATCTCCACCAGCGTCCGTATCCGTTCCACCAGCTCCGGCTCAGTCATAAACTGTAGCGTCCGGTAGTCCGTATCCGTCAGCAGCCGCTGATGCACCTGAGTCCCGATGGTGTCCAGCGCCTCTGCTTCTTCGACTGATATGCCCAGGTCTGCCGCCATCTGCCTCGTTACCGAAGCATCATCTGTTCTCATTTATATCACCAATCCCCCCGCCCCGGCTTATGCTGTATGTTTTATCGTTATGGTGATCGTTGGAGTGGTGCGTATCTGACGCGCACCATGGAGTTTGCTGCGCAAACTCCCATGCAAGCGGGGCGCCCCGCTTGCGCCGGTTATTCATTTGTCCCTGCTATATGTTCCGGAGTGCTCTCTGCCACAATCCTTTTCGCCAGCTCAGCCAATGCTTGACTGATCGCCTCGCGCGGACGGCTCACCACAAACGGTATCCCCTCATTGCGCGCCTTGCTGACCACGGTATATTCATTGGGCAGTTGTGCCCACACCTTCATCCCCGTCGCTTCCTCCACATTCTGAATGGTGAAGTCATTCGCCTTGTGCACGCGGTTCGCCACCAGCTTGATCCGCTCGACGGGCACATTACTCTTGACGATGAGCTCAGTGAGAGCCGCCGTATCGCGTATCGTCACGATGTCATCAAGTGTTGTCAATACTATGATATGCTGGCAACGCGACAGCACATAGGGACTGGCCGGGAATAGCAGCGCAGGGAGATCGAAAACATTGAAGCGATTTTTCCGCCGCAACATGCCCAGCAGCGAGGCAAGCTGCGGGATATCTACGTCGGCTAGTTCCTCCTGATTCCCCCTCGCCACACCGGGCAGCACCTTGAGGCCGGTATCATGATGTGCCAGGTGCCCCTCAACCAACTCCACATCCAACTCCTCGTAGCCAAGCAGGTCCTGGATGCTGAACGAGGGCCGCAAATCCAGGCTCAGCGCCACATTACCGAACTGGCCGAAGAAGTCAACCAGCACCACCTGGTCCGGAAAGCGCTTGGCGAGCAGTACGGCCAGGTTCGTCGCCACCGTCGTTTTACCAATTCCGCCCTTCGCCGCCGTCACCGCGATTGACACCGGCATCTTCTCCGGGTCCGTGGCCAGGGCGAACTCCGGCTTCTCCTTTGTCTGCCGCAGCTCCACAAACTCGTCCACAAGTTCACGGAGGTCACTTTCCGGCTTGGCCAGATCCAGCAGGCCTCTGGCACCCGCACGCATCGAGGCTTGCACCAACTCCGGCGTTACGTTATCGGCCACCATCACACAGATCGTGTCCGGGTTAGCGGCGATGGCAAGTTTACACGCCTCGAAGCCGTCTATTCCAGGCATCTCCGTATCTATGAACATCAGATCCGGCTGCATGTGGACGGCCATCTGCGCTACCTCAAGCCCGTCACGCGCATAGCCCGCTATGCTAACCTTCCGTCCGCCCGCTACCAGCCGCATCAGCATCTGCCGCAACTGATCCGCAGAGCCCGGATTCGCCTCCGAGATTACTACCCTTATCGGTTTCTCGCCGCCTGCATTTTCCATCGCCGCCGCTCCATTGTGAGACTATTCCAGAACGGTCTGCGCCGAGACACACCAAAACGTGTCGGCCTGCCGCTGCCGCTCTCTCTATTCTACCCCACTTCTAACTGCTTTACCCTGTTGCTTGCTCCCGCCTCTCACTAACTATGACGTTTCTACCCCGCCGGCCTGTTCTCTGACATTGTCGTTATGTCTCCAGCTTGTGAGCAAATGCCGACCCGTGAGGCTTCCCCCCCAGGGACCTTTGCCTGCCGCAAACTAACGGCGCAAGCTTTGCCTCCGCACTATTCCGGTATCTTCCTCATCTCTTCAAGATCTTTATCCAGTGGGTGTTTATACCCGGGTTCGTGGTGCGAGTCCGTAGCTATCCGTGGCGAGACGAAGATTACCAATTCCGTATCCCCGGCGCTGAAACTCTTGTGTTTGAACAGATTCCCGATTACCGGAATATCCGACAGCACCGGAATCTTTCGCACTATTTCCGCCTGTTCGCGCTGCAACAGCCCGCCGAGTGTCAACATCCCGCCGCTCACCAGACTTACCTTCGTTGTCACCTCGGAACTGCGCATGGCCGGGATGTTGAAACCGCTTATCGTTACGCTGTTGGTCCAGTCCAGTGAGCTCACAACCGGGTTGATATCCATATCAATCGTCTTGCCGTCGTTCTTGAGCGTCGGCGTAATATAGAGCTGCACCCCGTATGGCTTATACTGTATGGTCACTGTTGCTACGCCGCTGGCGCTTGGCTCCACGATCGGGATCGGGACCTCACCGCCAATCAGTATCTGAGCCTGCTCGCCGTCATTAACCATCACTTTGGGCCGTGACAGCACTCGCGAATTCGAATCCTGAAGCAGCAGATCCAGAGCGGCCATGATCTCCCCTATCGTCCGCACTCCGTTTTCAATCCCGATGAATACCGGCTGCTCAGCCCTAGCGTGTTCCGGTGAATCATCTCCCCACTCCACACCCAACTGGTCCATATCATCCTTGTCAATCTCAGCTACCAGCACGGCTATCTCTATCCGCTCCTTGTACGGTGCGACGACACGCAGATAATCCACCACATGGTACGGCGGGTCCATCACTGTCAGCAGGTCCTGATAGTGCTTCGCCATCTCCAAACTCGTCACGGTCCCCTCGAGGGCGAGAGTTTCAGGCCCCATCTGCTTGACCTCGATATCCGGACCGAACGCCTCCTGCAGTTCCCTGGCATATTCGCTGATGGGCGACCGGGGCTTCACTACCCGCACCAGGTTAATGGGATTGGCATCCTTGACGAACGCAGCTAACACCTTCCCCAGGCGTTCGTACTCCTGCTCGGAAGATACTGTGCCATCAATAGCCACCGTCCGGCCCTTCACCTGCCATACCTTCAGATCTTTACCGACTGCAGCGCGAATCTTATCCAGCGGCGGCGTCGCCAGTTCATCATTATACTGTACCAGATTCACGATCCTGAGGCCTTCACTGGTCACTGCCGTAATTACCTTGCCGACTCGGGCCACTTCCTCCTCATCGCTGAGGTCGCCCTGCACTACAAGGCGCGATTCATCGAGCACCACATACTCGATTTTGTCTCCAAATACCTCTTCCAGCGCCTTGGCCGCAGCATTCGCTGCCGGCACCCGCTTCGCTCCCTCCAATACCACCAGGTCTATCAATGTCACCGGCCCGCGTCGCCCTGCGATGACACGGCGCGTCCGTTCGAGGCGCTCACTGTCCTCGACTGAGCCCTCGATGAGCAGCAGGTCTTCGCCCACCGTTGTGTACGTCAGATCATCGCCGAGCGCCTTGGCCAGCCCCTCGGCAGTCTTCTCGGCGGCTGTCTGGCCGGTCACGCACACCTCAAACTCGTGCAGACCTCTCCGGTCCCACACATACAACGTGGTCACGCCCCGCTTCTTCCCATACACGACTAACTGAGCGATACTCGAAATGACCACATCGGCGACATCTGGATTTGTCACCTGCACGCGTCGCATATCCACCATGTGCAGCATGAGAGCCTGGCCCTCAGGCACCACCAGGCTACTCCCTGCCTGCCACGCCCGAGTTGCCTGCTTGGCAGTGGCTGGTAGCGCTGTTGCTGCGATTGCGATGATGATGAGTATGAGCCATAGAGGCACATACACACATGCGCCCGCCCAGATCCTGACATCTCGAAGCTGTGTCTGCTGCTTCATCTCAGCGCTCCTTCCCGCACCGGCTGCTGCTCTGCGAAACGCATCTCCTCAGAGCCGCGCCGGATGGTTTCTACTCGTCCGGTGTGACATATTCCCGCGACAAGCCTCTGATGACCTCAACAGATGGCTCCTTTGGTTTTGCTGCCGGCTCCGGCGGGCCTGCCGGCACACCCCGTGCCGGTTCAGCAGAGCCCCACATCTCCGCCCACGAAGGCGGCTGTTTGGTTTCCATGTCCGCTCCCGGCGGCCTGTCCCCCTCCGGCGTACTATCCTTAGCTGCCGGGAACTCACCAATCAGAACCCACGACTTCGATCGCTCCAACGGTTCTGTCAGTGTGTCTCCGGTACGCCGCAGTGTCATGCGGATCTGACCGGTATGATGACTCAGTGCCACGATCTGGGCATCATGCGGCGTCACTGAAATGGTTATCGTCCGCTCCTCAGCGCCCCGCCGCGACTGTGGCTTGTCCGCCTTATCGTCATCGTTATTCGTTTCCGGCGGCGTAGTCACCGCGTTCACTGCCAGTACCTCGATGTCCTGCAGTACGGTTTTCGCCACACTGTCCCCGGTTGCTGCAGTGAATATTGCCAATAGGTCAATATGGTCGCCGGGCTTGATGAAGTTGGCAACTCCGGATACGTCATTCACGGGTACCGTCATGGCCCGGTAGTGTTCCGGAATACCGTAAGCCAGCGCCAGCGACGTACTGCGCACCGTTACCAGCCCGGCAGCAATCGGCTTTCCTTGCTTCAGTTCCTTCAAGTTCAAACGCGCATGTAGGGATTCGGCAGTGGAAATGGCGTCGGTGGGGATATCTTTAGTTGCGAAGGATTTCTGCTCGAACATATCCTTGCGCAGATCAGTACGAGCAGGAATATCGGCGATGGGAACGGGGAGCTCCACCATCTCTGGCACTTCGGGGACTTGCTCTTGCTGGCCGCTGAGGAAGACATACGCCACGGCCACAGCCAGTAAACCCAATAGCACAGCCAATGCTACCGCAGTTCGCCTCGGAAGCCGCATCGCGCGAACACCTCTTCTTGTATTGCTGTGATGTGTCGCTGCACCTGTTTTAATATCGCGGCACAGCGAGCTCTTCTGTGAATGCTGTCATATATGATGCTGCAGGAGCGGACTATTGGCTGTGAATATAGTATATTATGCGAGCACCTTTTGCAAGGCCAAATGCCGTTTTATAGCCTTCCTCCCCACCTTGATGCGCCCTCTCCCCTACTGTGCCGCCACTCCGGCAAACAGTTTTCGTCGCCTTGTGGCAACTACTGTTTGTCATTTGTGCGCCCCTCTCGCCCCCTCCTACGGCCCGAAAACATCACAGCCACTCCCTCATTCAACGTCCACATCCCAATATGCGCAGCCAAAGACTATTTATCGCCATAGCGTCAAGACGTCAAAACGTTATCCGTTGTGTAGAGAAGTATCCAGCCCCTGCTGCCCTGTGCACGCCCCCTGGCACACTATTGGCTGCCTCAGCGCATGTGCCCTGCGCAGCCCGAAGCGCTACGTACCCATAATCCCCGGTGCTATTAGCGCTTTGACGCTAAAGCGATACGCTGCTAACACGCTCAACGGTTTTAGCTGCTAAACGTGTTAACGGTTTAGCGATAAACCCTGATAACGTTAAAGCGGTATGCTGCTTTTTAGTCTTGACTCCAGGGCGCTAACAATATTAAGCTCTTATCATCACAACGCCGACACGTCGCAGCATCTGGATACAGTTATGAATATTGCCATTACGAACCAAAAAGGCGGAGTGGGGAAGACCACTACTGCCGTCAACCTTGCGGCAGCCCTCGCCGAACGCGGCCTCCAGACGCTCCTGCTCGACCTCGATTCCCAGGCGAATGCGACTGCCAATCTGCAGGTCCCGGCGGATCAGGGCTCGGTGCGCGAGCTCATCGGCGGAGAGCGCCCCCACATCTACGCGACGGGCACCCCTAATCTGAGTATGATCCCCGCGACCGTGGACCTCGCCGGGGCGGAAACTTATCTGGCCAAGAGCGCCGATGCCGAGATCCTCAAGCGCGCCCTCGAGCCGCTCGAGAAACGCTTCGACTACGTGATTTTCGACTGCCCGCCCGCGCTCGGCCAATTGACCATAGCCGCCCTCGTGGCTGCCGACTATGCCATCGTCCCGATGGAGGCCGGCATATGGGAAATGCAGGGCCTGGTACGGCTGATGGAGGTGCTGGAAAGGACGGACACTAAGCTCTTAGGAATACTCCTTACGCGCTATGACAAGCGCCTTGGCATTTCGGCTGACACGCATAACCAATTGACGAAGTCTGAGTTGCCGCTTTTCAATGTGAAAATATCGGAGCGAGTCGCCGCAAAGTACGCAGCAATTGCCGGACAAAGTATCATCGCACACAACCCGACAAGCGACATCGCCCAGCAATACCGCTTGTTGGCCAAGGAGGTAGTCAAATATGCCCCGTGAGCCAATGCCGACATTGCAGGATATCTTGCCCCGCAGGGAAGAGGCGCCGAAACGTCAAAACGCTAAAACGTCCAAGCCGGAGCAGGCCGAACCGACGCCCCAGCAAGGTGGGGAAGAGCCCAAGGCCAGAAGGACTTTCTACGTACCGATGAGTCTTGACTATAGGATATCTCAAGCCCATATCGAGGCCCGCCGCTTGCAGCCCGGACTCAGTTGGTCTGATTGGGTCAGCCAACTATGCGAAATGGGCTTGCAGATACTAGACGAGCAATAGCGAACAATACGAGACGCCACGCTACCCAACACGTGAGCCGCATAATGGAACTGAGCATTTGCCTTGCCTGAGAAGGCGGGCCGCCTGTCTGTGCTGATCGTTAGCACAGGCGCTTTTTTAGCCGCCGGGAGATTACCCTGGAGCGTTGTCCGGAAGAAGGTGGGGGAGAGGGCTTTGCGGGTCTCAGCCACCATGAACTGAAGCTTCCAGCCGCCCCTCAATTAGCATTATGAGGTGCTCCAGAAACGCGTGTCATCGAGCTCTGCTCGCCGCAACGCAAAATGCCTGTGACCGCGACAGTCACAGGCATTCTCGTTACGCTTCCAGACACGGCAAAGTCGGTGCCGGCGCAGCGGCCGAAGCTAGAAAATCAACGCCGCCGCGGCTATGGAGAGCAGTTGCGTTAGCGTCTTAGTGAATGGTTCCTTCACGTGTTGTGTGCGGAACATGTGCTGAGATGGGACGATAACCACATCTCCGGGCTCGATGATACGAGCTTGGTAAGCGGGGAATGTCGCGCTGTTGGCGCGCATGACCAGCACCCTCTTCAGGTCCGCATCAGGCGTCGCGCCGCCGGCGCGGTCAAGGTAATGCCACGGTGTCAGCTTCGGAGAATATTCCAATGCACCGGGTTTGCCGACGCAGCCAACAATAGTGACAAAATCAACCAACCTCGGAATCTTCACAATATCACCGTGGTGAAGGTTGAGGTTGGCATCTTTACCCTTAGTCGCCATCAATCTGGCGCCGTCAATCGGTATCGCTCGAATCCACTGCGAGATGCCTATCTTCCGTGGCGGCACGACCAGCAACGCACCCGTCTCCGTGCCCAGCAGTCCGCCGATCTGTTCCCCTGCGGCCGAGGCTAGTACGCCGGTCTCACCCTCTTCAGTAGCGACGGCCGAGGTCTGGCCACTCTCACGGTTCAGCACGTTCAATACATATTGCAGGTTCTCTTCACGATCTTCCTCTACTACCTGGTTTTTGAAGCGGTACAGGATTATGCCCTTGGGGTTGGCCTCCTCCAACAAACCGCCAGAGCGCTCGATGAGGTCATACACCGTATCCACTTGGTCTCCGGCATCTTTGGCCAGGCGCAGAGCATAACTTCCCGGGCTCTTTATATCGCCCACAATCGAGGCCACTCTGGGCACCACCGTAAACTCGCTCTTGCCCATTATCCCGATCCGGTCATCGTCTTTGAGGACCAGATCAGGCTCCACCGTGAATTGATCCGTTGTCCCCTTCAGTGCCAGAACCTGAGTATGGCTTGCTCCCTCAAACCGGCCCGGAGTGTACTGGATAGTCGCGGCACAGTCCGGGCTCAGACCGCCGGCAGCGACTATCAAGTCCGAGATCCGCATGCCTTCGTAGCGGGTATACGTGCCCGCATTTTTGATGAAGCCATCTACGTGGACCTCGCTCGCTCCAGTAACTGCCTCCCGTGCGAAAACCCGCAAGATGTCGCCACGCTGCAAGATGAAGTTGTCCTGCTCATCCTCGTGCATGGCTTTCATAAGGCTCACGGGAAGAAGCATTTGACGCTCGTCCGCGGTCAAGCGCAGCAGTTCCGCCCGGTCGGTGTATGCTCCCGGCAACAGGTTACCGGCGCGCAGAATCAGGTCGCGGACGGTCATGCGCTCAACATGTCGGAACTGCCCCGGTCTGCGCACCATGCCCTCAATTGAGACGAGCGCCGGCTTTTCGACGTCTTTTTCTGCATATAACCTCACGATATCGCCGGGTTTCAGCAGCATATCGCTTTCGCCCTTCAGAACTCCTCGCACCGAGAAGCGCACGGTCTCGTAGTCAAAATCATCGTCCAAACGCAGAATCACGCCTTCCTCGATGTAGATCCCTTCCGTGACCCCCTCAGCCTGTTGCAGCAGCTTACCGACAGTCAAGCCCTCGGTCATCTCGTAAATACCAGGGCGATGGACCGGGCCGCGCAGTTCCACGGTATCCGGTGCGATGTCCAGAATCCGCCTTACCAGCACCAGGTCACCGTCGGCGAGCGCCATTTCTTTACCCCTGGAGCCGGGTTGCGTCGCATCAGCAACGAGCAGGCTCCAGGTGGTGCTGCTATCGGGCCGCCACACGTCAACAGCTACAGTGCGGGCATTGGGGGCGAAGTTGGAGGCCATGCGAATCGCCTGCTCAAGCGACACCGGTTCCAGAAGCTCATAGCGTGCAGGTCTGCGCACTGCTCCCGCAACGCCGATCTCTGCCGTCAGAGGCGGCACGAATACCGTATCACCGGCCTCCAGCAGTTCATCCCCCTCGCGCTTGCCGTACATGAGGTAGTCATAGAGATCAATCTCGCGTTCGGGCTTCCCCATGCGCAGCAGCTTAACGCGCCGATACGAACCCGTCTCGGACGGCCCTCCAGCGGCATAGAGCGCTGTGAACAGGGTTGCATTGCCGGGCAGAGTAAACTTGCCGGGCTGCTGCACATCGCCAATCACATAGACGTCAACAACTCGCTGTCGCAGCAATTCCACGATAACTTCAGGATTGCTGTAGAACACAGATGCTCGCTTGGTAATTATCTCTTGGGCCTCAGCCAGCGTCTTGCCGCCCAGCACCACCTTGCCTAGCACGCTGATGGTGATGTAGCCGTCTGCAGTCACCCTCACGGTGCGCTTGGTCTGCTGCTTGTCGAGGTTCCATATCTCCACGTTGAGAATATCCGCCGGCCCGATCTGGTAATCAGGGGAAATCGGGACATTAGCTAACGGGCTGCCTGCAATCGCCCGCGCCATCAGCTTCTCCTCGGACACATCTTCATCTTCGGTAACTGCTTTATCTTCGGTAGCTTCCACTTCGATAGCCACAAAGCGCGGTTTAGCGAAGACCCGGCTGCCAAAGCGTGGCAGCGCCGCGAATGCCTGAGCCGCCGTGACTGCCGCCGGCGCTGGCAATTCCTCCTCAACCATGCTGGGAGGCTCTTCAGTCGTCGCCTGCTCCGGAGGCGTTGTCTCGGTACCCTCAACGCCTGTGGCAGGCTGCGCGGGTTGTTCGCCTGCAGGGACAGCGGTGCCCTCAGCGCCCTCCTTGCCGGCCGTTGCGGGCGTGGCATTCCCAGTTGCCGTGCCGGCTGCGCCGCCCGCGTTGCCTTGCGCCCATATGCAGGCGGAAGCCAGCACCGCCATGAGTATCACAACAGCAGCGATGAAGCCAATCTTCACAGTCGCTCGGAACCTGCGTAGTTGCATTCGGATATCTCCTGTCTGTGACATTTGTATATGCGCAGAATGGAACTGATAGCGCCGCACAATGATTCGCCGCACCGTTAGGCTTCACCTGCTAACAGACCAATACTGATGATACCACAACTGCACCAGGCCTTCGTCAGGCGCGAGAGCGAGACGCACACGCTTGGCCGCTTTACATTTGCATCCCCTGTGATATAATCGTCCACGGGGTCGTATCTATCTTTACGCGCTGGAGCTCCGAACTCTTGGCATCGAAATCCCCGGCCAGATTCCTTTGTTCCTGCAACGCGCCGCATGGAATTGTCTCCCACCCCAACTACCTTGCAGAACCACAATGATGGAGAAGGGGTACTCGCTATGAACTTGCAGCCCCTGGTTTCGGTCGGTCTGCCGTTTTACAATAATGAACGCACGTTGCCAGATGCAATCCGGTCGGTATTCGCGCAGACGCTCGCCAACTGGGAACTAATTATGGTTGATGACGGCTCTTCGGATGGCTCGCTGGGGCTCGCAGAGAGTGTCGAGGACGCGAGGGTACGAGTGATCAGCGATGGTGAGAACCGGAAGCTGCCGTTCCGACTGAATCAGATAGCACAACTGGCTGCGGGGAAGTATCTGGCAAGGCTCGATGCCGACGATCTACTGCATCCGCAGAGGCTCGAGAAACAGATCGCATACCTGGAGAACCATCCGGAGACCGACTTGGTTGACACCGGCATGTACCTGATAGACGACACCAACATACTACTTGGGGCGAGAGGACTGGAACCTCTGCGAACTAGTCCGGCTGAGGCGCTGCGGTCGGCAGTCCTCAATCACGCGACCGTCACCGGCAAGACCCAGTGGTTCCGGGACAATCCTTACGATACCTCCTTTGTGCGACGCCAGGACTACGAACTATGGTGCCGTACCTGCGAACACTCGATTTTCGCCAGGATCCCGGAGCCTTTGTACCTCGTCAGAAAGGGCCGGACCGAACCTCGCAAGTACATGGCCAGCCTGCCATACTACCGCAGGATCTTCTACATGTATGGCCCCCGGACAGTGGGATGGCCGCGGACGCTGGGGTATGTGGCACAGACCTATATTACCGGGGCAGCATGTGTGATGCTGTCGGCACTTGGGCAGAAAGCCGTCGTGCAACGCAGAAAGGCCAGAGCATTGACGGATGCCGAAGCGGCGGATGGGGGGCGCGCACTGGAGGCGGTGTTGAGTGTCAATCTGCCGGTGCAGAAGTCGTCGTCTGTGAGCGAGGATGAGCTGACCGGGGCAGGAGATTGACGGGGCTAGGGCACGGTTTCGGAGGGCAACTGAAGGCGAGTGCTGTAGAGAGCCAAAGAGCCGATAGTGAGAACGCCGAGGGCTATCCCGGCGGCCTCAATCAATGGCGAGGAAGCAAGCCACGTCACCAGACCCCCGATGGAACTGAGTAGAGTCACCAGGGCGAGATATACCGTCACCTGCCAGCGCGGTATGCCGTGGCGGTCAAGACGCTGCGAGATGTGGTCTCTGGAGCGACAGAGAGCCTTGAGGCCATTGCGCTTCCTTATGTAGATGGTTAGGAGTGTGTCAGATGTTACCAGGCCGATGGGGAGCAGTACTGCGATGTGATCCGCTGGGCTTGTGGCGTGGTGGAAGAGGCAGGCGACGATGATGAAGAGCCCGGCCCCGAGTGCGAGACTGCCCATGTCACCGAGAAATATCGCAGCAGGACGCACAATCCGCCAGTTGAAGAACAGGAAGCCTATGCAGGCACCACTGAGTGCAAGACAGGCGATGGAGAGATCAATAAGCTCTGTAGATGAGGCCATAAATCCGAAAATCAGCGAAGTCAGAGCGGTCATGAGGCCAGTCAGACCATCTTGATTATCCAGGAGGTTGACTGAGTTCGCAACGAAGAGGAACCCGAGGAAAAAGACGGGCCAGAGCAATGCAGGCACTGCGTCAGGGAGCAGAATGCCGGAGACGACGGCACCGGGGATGAGAGCGACAAGCTTCCAGATGGGGGCGATGGGTGTCTTGTCGTCCCAGAGGCCGACCAGTGCCACAAGCACCATACCGACGATGAGCGCGGTGAGCCTTGGGGCGTTTGGGGCCAGGATGTAGGTGGCGATGGTGATGCCGGCAAGTATCCCGAGGCCGCCGAGCAGTGGAGTGGCAACATTGTGAAAGTTGTCTTTAGCGGGCTTGTCGTACAGGTCAAACCTTCGCGCAAGCGCAATGGCAACAGGCGTAAGGAGAGCTGCGGAGATGAGGCCGATTATGAATGCCCAGGGCATATTTTCGTCCAGATGCGGCAATAACGTCGGGCGGCGGCGTATGCTTGACACGGCGAGTGCGGCTATAGTATAAGTAGCTACCGAAGCCCGTGTCAACGGTGTTTGGGTTCTCGGCGGAGTGAACCGGGCAAGGCAGCGGAAATGGCCGGGGACGGGTTGGCATATGCGAGGCCACAGGAAGAGGAAGCCGGTGCAAAGGTTTGTGTGATGCCGGCGATGCTTCGCGGTGGCTTTGTTTGCCAATAGGCCGCTAACTTCCAGTAGTGTACCGATATGCCGAGGAATTGACGATCCTGTGGCCGGCTGCAGCGTTGTTTGCCGAGGCTACGTGCATCCTAGCACGGCATGTATGACACATGCTAGAGCGTGCAATAATAACTGAGCGACGGCCCGCTTTGCCAAAACTTGCCAGTCTCCTTCGCACTTTCCGTTTTGCAGGTACGGGTCGGACTGAGGGGGAAGGCAGTCAAGTGGTACCGAGGGATAGGGCACAGGGCCGAATGCGTAGATGCCGCGACGGGTCAGGACGCTCATATGTTAGATTGCTGCACCTCTTGGGCGACCTCGTGTCAAGGCTGTTAGTGTTCCCCCTTGTGAGTCCCCGTTCCACCGGATCAGCGATCGTAATGATAAGTGTTTCGGATATGGCAAGCAACTCAGCGGCGGTGATGTCTCTAGGCCCCGGAGCAAGGAAATACTTGCCGTAGCCAGAGCACGGCAAGCGCACGAAACGCCGACAGGCTGCCATGGCTACCGGCTGCAGGATGGAAGGAACCGGTGCCGGCGAGAGGCTCGGGAAGGACGCGGCGAATGGATAGCACGGAAACAGAGATGGGATGGTTTTGGGCATTTGTGGACTGGCTGACGTGGCAGCGAATAGTAGTTATCGCCGCTGCGTGTGCTGCACTTGTTGGGATAATCGTCTTTGTGTTTGTCCCCCTGAGGTACTCAACAACCGCGTCTATATTAATTAGCGAAACAACGACGCCCGCAGCAGGTATGCAAAACTTGCCTGTCGCCAACCTGTCTTTAGGTGGCTCAACAGCTACACGAATGGAGCATGTGCTGAAAAGTCGGCATGTGCGAGAGATCCTGGTGGAAAAGCACCAGTTGGAGAGTCGTCTGGGATTAAGCCGTGCAGAAACACTGAAATGGTTGGATAAAGCTGCTAGCATATCGGTGTTCGGGCAGCGTGGTCTGCAAAGTGGTATCGGCCTGACTGTGGATGTGACCTGCCCGGGGCCCAGCAGATTGCAGAGATGGATGGGGAGCCCCGCTCCGTTCACCACGGATGAGGCCAAGCAGAAATGCGCGGAGCTGGGGAATGATTATATCGCAAAGCTGGACGAGTACATGACGACAGCAAATGTGCAATCGGCTCGCGACACCAGGCTTTTCATCGAGGAGCGCCTGACCGAGGTTCAGGCAAACCTGAATGAGACGGAGGACCTCCTTGAGGAACTGCAAACACAGTACCTGCTCATGGAGCCGGACAGTAAGGCCAAAGAGTTGATTAGCGCTGCCCAGGATGCAAACATCGAGCATGCGAGGACGGCTAGACAGGCCCAGGAGCTTGCCAATTCGCTAAGTACCAGTCGGAGCCGCCTGCAGCGTGAGGATGCTGAGCGGATATCGCAGGAGATAACTCAGCGCAATCCTATGATAGTATCTTTGGAAGAGCGGCTCGCGCTGCTCCAGGCGGAACTCTCAACCCACTTGGCTGAAGGCAAGTCGAGCCGGCATCCCGATGTTGTGGTGGCTGAAGCGGAAATCGGTGATGTCAAGCAGCAATTGAGTCAGGTCAACGAGGAAGTATTGCAGCAGATTGCGAGGCAGCCCAACCCTCTGCGCGACACTTTGCTCGAAGACGTCACTCTCCTGGAAGTGCAGTTGGCAGGCATACGGGCTCGCCAAGACAAGCTTCGCCAGCAAATGGAAGAGGCTGACAGCGCCTTGCGGGAATTGCCCCCGATTGTTCGCGAGTATGTGCATATGGACCGTAAGAGACTCATCCAGGCCGAGACGCTGACTGCACTAACCCGCCAACTGGAACTGGCGAGCATCGAGGAGCAGCGAGAAAGCAGCGCCACTTTCCAGGTGCTCGATGAGGCAGTTCCACCGGAGCGGAAATCGGGACCTTCTACCGTGCGCAACGCAGCCATCACGTTCGTATTGCTGGCGATCTTGTTGAGCCTGATGCTGGCTTGGCGCACTGGAATACTGGCATTCCCAACAGAAGGCATCGAGTGAGGCCGGGGGGGGCATTACATTGGCTGGATATCTAAATCTCTCGCCGCTGCTTGAGCTATACGTAATAGGGAACTGGTGAGCATGGCGGCATCGCGAAATGGTTTGCCGCCCCTTGGATTACGGGCGAACTTCTCATGGACCCTTGCAGGCAATGTGCTATATGCTGTGTGCCAATGGGGCATGTTGGCAGTTCTGGCCAAGCTGACTACCACTGAGATGGTGGGGCGCTTTGCACTCGGGGACACGATATGCAACCCAATCATGGCGCTTTTCATGCTCCAACTGCGTGGTGTACAGGTAACAGATGCCAAGCGTGAATACTCATTTGGCGAATACCTGGGTCTAGGAATTGCGACAACGTTCGTCGCAATAATTGTTATCATAGGCATCGTTTTTGGTTCGGGGTATGCTGTCGCCACTGCCCTTGTCGTCATTATCATTGGTTTCGGCAAGGGTGTCGTGGCCGTCAGCGACATATACTTCGGCCTGTTGCAACAGCGCTACCGGATGGACCGTATCGCAAAGTCCATGATGCTCAAGGGCCCCCTGCTGGTCGCCGCAATAGCAGCAGGTGTACTTATCACCGGGGATGTGATGTGGGGCGTACTGGCAGTGTTCGCCGCGCGACTACTGATGCTCTTTGTTTATGACATACCCAGTGCCAGAACACTCATGTGGGATTCGGTCGGCAACGAGGGGGGAGATGCAGCGGTCCGGGCAGCCCTCAAGCCCAAGTGGGCGCTGGGGAAGATGAAGCAACTGGCATGGCTTTCATTGCCCCTGGGATTGGTGATGATGCTTCGGCAGTTGCACATAAGCGTCCCACGCTACGCCGTTGAGCGGTACATGGGCGAGAGTGCACTTGGCATCTTCGCAGCCATTGGTTACATTCGCTTCGCCGGTTCCACCGTTGTCAACGCATTGGGCCAAGCCGCCAGTCCCGTACTGGCTGAGTACTTTGCGACCTCGCAGATGCGCGCATACCGTCGGCTCATGCTGAAGCTTCTCGGCTTGTGCTTAGCACTCGGCATCGGCGGACTGCTCCTTGCTGTCTTTATCGGCCCACACATATTGAGATTCGTGTACAAGGCCGAGTATGCTAGTCATAATAACATCTTCATCTGGCTGATGATCGCCGCCGGCATTCAGTACATGACATCAGCACTCGGTTACGGCATGACCGCGTGTAGACGTTTTAAGCCGCAAGTGGTTATTCAGGCGGCAGCCGCGGTGATAGCTATCGTTGCTTCACTGGTACTGATACCGCAATATGGATTGGTCGGCGCCTCATGGGCGGTGTGCATCGTCTATCTGATCCAAATCCCGTTGAGCGCAATAGTAGTGCTTAATGCCCTGCGACAAGGTGGAACGCCGAGGAATGAGGCACCAGAATATGACTGATGATGGCAGAATACGCGTTCTCCAGGTCGTGGCCAGTCTGAACCGTGGTGGAATAGAAACATGGCTGGCACAGACGACCCAGCACATATCCCATGAGCGCTTCGCACTGGACGTGCTGGTGCTTTCGGAAAAAGAAGGCGCATACGAGAAAGAAATACTAGCTCAAGGCTGCCGAGTTTTCCGTTCAAGCGGCGCAAGCAGACCCTGGCGAATTCCCGCAGATTTTGCTCGAGTTGTACGTGAACACGGCCCATACGATATCGTCCATACTCACGGCTACTTTTTTGCCGGTCTCGTGCTGTACCGCGCTTACAATGCAGGTATCCGCGGGCGCATCGCACACTCCCGCAACGCACATGACGTAGGGAAAAAGGCAATGCTCGCCTGGGCACCGTGGAGGTGGCTGATGCGGTATTGCGTCAACCGCTATGCAACCCACATTCTCGCAATCTCTGAGGCGTCTGCGGTGTATTTGCTTGGCCCTCGCTTATTGAAAGACCCCCGGTATCAAATCCTGACAACCGCCATTGATTTAGCACCTTTCGGCATGACTCAAAATCGGGATGCAATGCGTAGCAGTCTCTCGATTCCCGAGCATTCCACCGTAATTGGCCATGTCGGAAACTTCTCATGGCTGAAAAATTACGATCTTCTGGTAGACATTGCGCAGGCTTTATGCGAACGCAGAGATGATGTCCACTTCTTTCTAGTGGGCGACGGTGAGCGGCGGGAGAGCATAGAGAAAAGGGTAAATGCTCTGGGTATCTCCCAGCATTTCACATTTGCAGGTTTTCGCTCGGATGTTCCCGCCCTCCTGAATGGAGCGATGGATATTTTTCTAATGCCGTCGAGGTTCGAAGGACTGGGACGGGTGGTTGTTGAGGCACAGGCTGCAGGGCGACCATGCGTAATTTCCAGCGCCATTCCGCCGCTTGCGGATGTGATACCGCAGCTAATCAATCGGGTTAGTCTCGATGAGCCGGTGTCTGCGTGGGTTGAAACACTCGAGCAAGTGATTGAAGAGCCGGAAACGGTTACGCAGAAAGAGGCCCTCGATATTATGCAGCAAAGTCAATTCGAGATCCGCCAAAACGTTAGCAGCCTTGAGAACATCTACGAACGGGCGATTGCGGTACAAGAAACGACCGCCGAGTAACGAGGTCACAGCCCCCGCGATACCCAGAAGCGGCAAAGCAGCTATCTGACACGAAGGGAGATAACAGATGCCTTCAGACGACCGCAAGCAGATATTGCATGCAATAAGCAGCCTCGACGTCGGTGGAGTGGAGAGATGGCTCGTCGAGGTATTACGCAACATAGACAGGAACCGCTTCCACGTCGATGTGATGTCGCGCAAAGCCGGCGTCTATGATGATGAAGTGCGAGCCCTCGGATGCAACATTCACTATTGCGGTTCTCCCAGGAACCCGTTGCGATACCTGCGCCGCTTCAATGAGATCTTGCGGGAGTTTGGCCCCTACGACTTCATTCACAGCTATACTGTCTACGGTTCTCTAGAAACGTACTTGGCCGCCCGGGCAGGAGTGCCGAATCGAGTGCTCCACAATCAGAACGCACGCATACCTTTACACAAAAAGAAAATCGGCTGGGCAGCATATCGCTACCTGATGGAGTACCTCGCACGTACATACGCCACTCATATACTTGCCGTGTCAGAGCTATCGGCGGTGGCGTTGTTGGGACGGCAGTTGCTATCCGATCCTCGGTATAGGTGGGTGCCGCAGGCCATTGACTTGCAGGAATTCCATTCTCCCGTTGACCGCGCACAAGTGCGAGATGAGCTCGGCATCCCTGTGGACGCCCCTGTCGTAGGCCATGTGGGCAGGTTCGCCAAAGTCAAGAACCATGATTACTTGGTGGATATTGCAGCCGAACTGCTGATGCGCAAGTCGAATGTCATGGTTCTTCTTGTTGGTGATGGACCAGACCTTCCTGTGATCCAGGAAAAGACGCGACGACTTGGCATTGAGGATAACTTCGTATTCGCTGGAGTCCGACATGATGTGCCCAAATTGATGCTTGGGGCTATGGATGCACTAGTGTTCCCATCGAAGTCAGAAGGGTTACCACGAGTGGTCCTTGAGGCGCAGGCAGCAGGGCTCCCCTGCGTTTTGTCGGATGTCATTGCTCACGAAGTTGACGTTGTTACTCCATTTATACGCAGACATTCCATTCAGGATAGCCCCTCGGTGTGGGCCGATACGCTACGTGATCTACTCGAAGCAGGCCCCCCCGTGTCCCAAGCTGAGGCGTTTAGTGCTATGGAGGCGAGTTATTTCAATATTCAGGAGAATGTGAAGCTGCTGCAGGAGATATACAGCGCTTCTCCCTAGCTGCACGCGCCCCAGCAGGAGATATGCGTGAAGTGA
>Ga0180431_10000292_pt1 | contig 71999 bp, 74 predicted proteins | sample SS_ome_11_FD_132459 | JGI IMG/M metagenome (GOLD analysis project Ga0180431, IMG submission 132459) | Hypersaline lake sediment archaeal communities from the Salton Sea, California, USA - SS_1_MS_1 metaG | ecosystem: Environmental > Aquatic > Non-marine Saline and Alkaline > Hypersaline >...
ATTAAAAAATAGGCTAACAAATCGTTGCACATGGATTGCTTCACTCGCTGCGCTCCTTACGCAACCAGTGAACTCGGCGTTGACAACATTATACGTTCGCTCACCGCTTTTTTTACTGAATATCCCTAAAAATCCAAATCGGGCACATCTTTCAGAATAGCAGCCGCCCGCAATCCCGGTCCTGTCACTCGACCCGGCTCCAGCAATCTGTACAGTTCCCAGCCCACATCCTTGACAGTCCTCAGTCCGCATATCTGGTCGTCAACCATGCTGGTAATGTCTTCATCTTGCCAATAGCCGGTTTCGTCGTATATCGCTGCCAGGATGCCCGCCTGCTCACACACGCGGAGTAGCCTGCAAACGGATTCATGGGCGTCCACGATATTTGGTCCCCATTGCGTTTTCGTGTGCAGCATGCTACCCCAGAGACGACTTTTGGGCGTCGAGCGTATCATCCCGAGGATAATCGGCTCGCATCCTTCCCGCCACTGGATGTATCGCGCGTATCCCTGCGAGCGCTTCCCTGACCGTATCCACTCGTCCATGATGCCTGCTTTCGCCGCAACGAGTTTGGATCGCAGATCATTAAACGGCGAACACCAAATCTTCGCCTCCTGATAGCGCTCTAGGTCCTCAGCAGCGACCGTATCATCGACGCTTTCCTCTTGCTCGTACTGGAAAAACCAGGACGCTGGCGACACATAGGCAAAACCCATCTCTGTCGCTGTTTTTGCAAGGTACGCCAGGCAACCCAGGAGTTTCTTCCTGTTGCCCTTCAGACTCAGTTGGTAGTGAATCGTCGTTCCCATCAGCAGCAGCAACTCTTAGACACGCTCATGAGCCAAGCCCGGTGGTACTTCTGCCAGTTCTCATCACCGTTGGGAAGTTCGTCGCTCGGCGCAGCCCACGTCCTTATCTGTTTGCTGGTAATCTCAGGAGGAACAACGAAAACCTCTACGCCGCCCATGAATCTCGAAGGCATCTTAACCACCTTCATCCCGTTCTGCTTGGCTCGCTTCCTGATTCTCTGTAGGCTGCAATAGTTACAAGGGGTCATCTCGCTCACGCTCAATTCTCCTCTTCGATTGTGGCAGTCAAGAAATGGGCGCGCATCTGGTCACGGTGAAACTCGGCATGTTCCAAGTACTCCACCGCACACAAAGCCGCCCCACTCTTGTGTGCCTCAAACATCACCTGATAAGCCCTTTTGGCGTCAACGCAGAACACCTTCATAATCGCGCGAACCACATGTTCCATCGGATTCACATCATCGTTGTGTAGCAGCACCTTGTAGCGCGGTCCGAGAAAGTGTTCCGGCTCAGTGGTCTGTTCAGTCTCCGGACCAGGAAATGGGTCCGCAGAGAAGTCACCGGTCTCATGAGACATTTCATACTCCTCGGCAGTTTTCCGCAGCCTCTTCCTCTTCTTCGGCTATTTGCTCAAGCACTGCGTTTCTCCACGTTGCTGGGCGACAACGAGGACAGTCATCAGCGCCGCACCAGCCATCTGCGCAGCGACGCCGGCTTTTTGCGCGTTTGAGCACCGCCTTGATGCGTCCTTCCCTTTCTTCGTCGTCGTACATGATTTTCCCTTTCAATCCATCATGTCCATCAGCGCCTCTTCGCTGATGATTTGAGTCCCCAAACTCTTGGCTTTTTTGCTCTTGCCGCTTTCGCTCATAGGGTTCGCTTGCACGAGGTAGGTAAGTCCCTTCCCCACGCTCTTTTTGACCTCTCCGCCGGCAGTCTCTATCTCAGCCTCGATTTCCTTACGGGCGCGACAGGAGGGCATCTTACCGGTCAAACAGAACGACATCCCCGCAAGAGGACCCGTCGCCTCTTTTACGTCCTCGACCGTTACATGCTCCAAAACGCGAGTCAACATGTCCTGCATCGTCCTCAGCCCGGTCACCACTGCTCTTGACGTTATTCCGCCCACTCCCTCGACTTTCTCCAGATCGTCCTGAGAAGCCTCGCGAATGTTACCCAGCGTCTGAAACCGCTTCGCAATTGCCTTGCTGGTTGTAGGTCCAACGCCGGGAATTCCCAACGCCGCTACAAATTGCCACAGCAGAAGTTTCCGCTTTGCCATGACCGCCCCGACGACCATCTCAGCAGACCGCGCTCCCCATCCCTCCAGAGACGCTAGCCGCTTTTCCTCCAACGTGTAAAGATCAGGAATGCCACGCACCATACCCTCACTGAGCAACGTCGCAACAGTTCCCGGACCCAATCCCTTAACCTCCAGCGTCTCCAGGTAATGTTCGACGCTACGGGCAAGTTGGGCTGGACAGAGCAGATTGCGACACATAACGTTAACACCGTTCTCCGTCAACTCGGTCGCCGCACCACAGGAGGGACACTCATGGGGATAGTTGATGGACTCTGGGGCGGGGGCTTGTCCTTCCGGGCGACCCTGGCGGTCGGTGACACGCACTACCTGGGGGATAATATCACCGGCTTTCTCAAACAACACGGTATCGCCAATTTGCAAATCCAACTCCAGGACGTTGGCGTAGTTGTGGAGCGTGATATGTCTGACCGTGCTGCCGTCGATATAGGTAGGCTCGATATCGGCTACGGGTGTCTCTTTGCCGGTGCGTCCTGTCTGCCAGCGAATTCCGACCACCCGACTTTCCTTCTGCTCGGGCGGGAACTTGTAGGCGATTCCGGCATTGGGACATTTCCCGGTCCACCCCATGTCGTGGTAGACCTCGACACTATTGGCTAGGAACACAATGCCGTCGATGCAAAAATCGAGGCTCGGACGCTTCTCCGTCAAGGGCTCAATAACGTGCTCGGTAATCCAATCTTCAGTGCGCTCATCTACGGTGTCCATTTCGACCCACTGGATGCGTCTGAAATTGGACCTGACGAAGTCGCGCATTGCGTCGAGCGTTTCCAACTCATCCTCAATCTCGACCCAATAGCAACGAAACCCCAGCCCCCGCGAGCCAGTCACAGTAGCATCTTTTTGCATGACGCTACCACTGGCTGCGTTTCGAGGATTGGTAAAGTTTTCACCTTGGTCGCGCAGTTTTCCGAAAGTCGATTTGTGCAGGATGACCTCGCCGCGCATCTCCAGGTGACCATTGTAGGCGATCTTATTGGGAATAGAGTCGATAGCCTGGATGTTGCCTGTCACGTCCTGCCCCACGCTGCCATTGCCCCTAGTAGCAGCCAGCACGAGATTGCCCCCGTCGTAGACTATCCGGATTGCCAGACCGTCCATTTTGAGCATCCAGCGCACATCGCACTCAACGCCCTTTATCCACTGGACAATCTGAGACGCCTCGGTAGCCTTGGCGAGGCTGCCCATGACACTGGGGTGCTCAACCTTGGTGCCAAACTCAGGAAACGCACCAACTGACTCCAAGACTTCCTGAGCCTGATATACCAACTCATCGCGAGGAGAAACGCTGCGCAGTTCCTCCAAAAGCACCTCGGTCTCGCGCACCAGGGCATCATACTCGGCGTCGGAGATTTCCGGGCTGCTTTGGTTGAAATACAATTCGTCATGTCGTGCGATACTGACAACATTTTCTAGCAGGCGTTCCCTGTCAACTATCAACATGGCGAGTCCTTCCTGGTTTTGGATTAGCCGTTCGAGTCTGCGTCGCCCGGCTCGCCGTCGTGGACAATTTCCTTGTGTGTTCCTACTCCTCCATTGGGGACACGAGAATGCTTGATATCTCGTGTCCCGGCGCGGGCGTAATCAGGCAACCTTGCAGGAGCCCTCGTCTGCCGCCTTCTTGGTGGCGGCATTCGGGGTCACCTCTACTGCCCCCTCGCGAATGATATCAGTAATCCCCTTGAGGTCGTCGATGGCATCCTTGGCGTCCTCCTTGACGCGCTTTGTCATTTCTTCGTCCACTTGCCCCATGGACTCAAATGCTTCCCGAATGACGCTTGCGCGGGTGCCTTCGTTGACCTTCGACAACAGATAGACCGACAGACCCATCCAATCAATGCGGTTCACCTGCGTGGTGGGGACGCTTTCACCCTTGCTGAGCGTCCCTGCCAGGTCGAAACTCTCACCGCTGACATTGTCGGTCACGGTGATATCGTAGTCGGCAGCAAAGCCCTGGGGGAGAGCCTTTTTGGCAGCCTTGACGATTTTCTTCCCAAAGCCACAAACCAGAACAACGATGTGCAGCGCATTCATCCCGATTCCTCCATTCTGTGCCCCATTCTCGGTCGGCCCCGTTGCCTTCCTTGCCTGTATAACCGTCCTCGTTTTCAATTTACCGTTGTTTTTTCAGAAAATCTTCCCTAATCCACAACGACCGACGTAACCTCTTCTCCCGCCTTCATTTTCCTCAACAAGACTCCTGCAGAATTTCTCTTCATTTCCGGTACTTGACCGCATCGAACGCGCCACGCCACGTTGTCAGATGTGCAAATCTCCAACGTGGTTTCCTGGTCAGTGTCCGTCACCGCGCCCGCATATACCACTCGACCTTTTGCTCCTTGTATTCCCTGTCCGCGCCGTCCCTTCGTCGGAAACTCGCACAGAGCGGTCCTCTTGCAATGCCCGTCGGTAGTAATCGTCACAATTTGCATATCAACGTCGCTGCCAAACATCGCAACAACCACATCGTCGTCTCTCGTCATTAGCGTTTGGACACCCCCGCTACCCCTGGTCTTCATCACGCGGACATTTGCCAATGATATTCGATGCACCTTCCCGGCGGCAGACACCATGACCACGTCCTCATCGCCGCGAGCAACCATTACAGCCGCAACCTTCTCAGGATAAAAGGATACTGTGTCGCACCTCGCCGAATTCACCGCAGCAGCCGCTAGCCGCGCCAAGAGCCCACTTCGGCTCAGGATCAATAATGATTCGTCGTCTCTGATCCTGTTTTTTGTAACGGCAATCACGCGCTCATTTTTCGCACAATCAACGTACTCAGAGAGGGGACGCGGTCGCCGTGCCCGTTCCTCCAGGGGAAGACAACTCACGTCTAAACAATAGCGATTGCCTTGATCTGTAAAAAGCATCACAGTGTCACGGCTTGATGTTTTAGCCACGTACCTGGACACCACGCCATCTGGTACTCTCCTTTCGTTTGCGCTCGTTCGACGCTTGAGTGCCTCATAGTCGTCCGCCGACATCGCCCTGACTGTTCCGTTAGTCAAAAAAAGGATAACCACTTTCTTGTCCGCCACCACATCAGCAGTCACGATGGTCGAGAAATCCACAGAAAGATGGGCTCGACGTGGACTCCCGAATTTCTCTCGTATAGCTAGCGTCTCGTTGCGGATTATCTCATCTACCGCTGCACCGCTCTTCAGAATCCTGTCTTGCTCGGCAACTTGCCCGTCTAACTCTTTCCGCTCCGAAACCAGTTTGCTCCGTTCCAATATCGAAAACCGGCGCACCGGCATAGCATACACATGCTCGGCTTGCGTTTTGGTCAATCCTACCTCTCGTCCCAGGCGTTCAATCGTCGCCTCGGGTTTTTTGCCCTGACATACGATGTCCATGACGCCGCGCGGATTTTCCGCCGCCTTCAGGATGCCCTCTACGATTTCTCTTCTGGTTGCCGCTCTTGTCCGGCGATGTATTGCTCGGCGCTTAACCACCTCACGCCGAAAGGCTATGAATTGTTCCATAACCGTCTTCAACGACACCACCACTGGAGCGCCGTCCAAGATGACCACAGCGTTCATCCGTACCGCGCTTTGCAACCGCGTCTTGGCATACAAACTCTCCAACACGTCTTCGTGGCTGGCACTGGGGTCAACCTCAATCCATACCCGTATCCCCTCTTTGCCGGATTCGTCCCTGATCCCCCTTACGCCTCCTATTTTTCCCTTCAGCACGCCGTCAGCAATTTCTTTGATGAGAACCTCTTTTGGCACCCCCGGAGGCACTGTCCGCACAACAACCGCCTTGTGTTTCCTGTCCGACTCAAATTCGACAATGCTTCGGTAGTCGAACTTGCCATGCCCAGTGGCGTATACCTCGTCACGTTCCAGCACGTTAATCAGTCCACCCAAAGCAAAATCAGGACCTTGCAAAGCGGCGGCGAGCCCCTTGCTGTCCATCTCTGTGTCTTCCAGATAGGCAAGAACGGTATCACACACCTCGCTTAAGTTGTGAGGCGGAATATCGGTAGCCATGCCCACTGCTATGCCTGACGGGGACGTACACAAAAGCATTGGCAAACGCGCCGGGAGTACGACTGGTTCTTTTTCGCTACCGTCATAGTTGTAAGCGAATTCGACAGTTTCCTCTTCAATGTCCGCAAAATAAACAACCTCAGCGAACTCGGACAACCTCGCCTCTGTATAGCGATGAGCAGCAAAGCCTTTGGGGTTGTCAACACTGCCAAAGTTGCCCTTCCCGTCCACCAGCACGTCGTTCAGTGCAAACGGCTGCGCTAGCCGCACCATCGCTTCGTAGGCAGCGCTGTCGCCATGTGGATGATATTTTCCCACCACGTCCCCAACAATACGAGCACTTTTGCGATGTGGGTTCTTGCTCCGGCACCCCATGGTCCACATCGCCCAGAGTATCCGCCGATGGATGGGTTTCAATCCGTCACGCGCATCAGGGACAGCCCGATTTCGCAAAACATACTCGGCGTAAGTCAAATAGTTACTGCTGATTTTGTCGGCAATATCTACGACCTGGACAATCGGGACCTCAGCGCTCACGCATCACTCTCCTCAAAGCGCAGGTGTTTCGTCAAAAACTCCTTCCGCGCTCCTGAATCACCTCCCATTAGTCGCTCGATGACCTCTGTGGCTTCCACCTCGTCATCAATAGCTACCTGGACAATGGTACGGCTGGCGGGATTCATAGCCGTTTCCTCCAACTCCTCCACGTCCATCTCACCGAGCCCCTTGAATCGGCTAACCTCTAGTCCCGCCTCCCCGTATTGACGTTTGTATTCCTGCAGCGCACCGTCATCCTTGAGATAACGGCTCCTCCCTTTGTGTTTTACGCGGTAGAGAGGACCATCCCACAGGTAAACGTGCCCCTCTTCAATCAAAGCGCGCATGTGTTTGTGAAAGAGTGTCAACAGCAGGCATGCGATATGCCCTCCATCGGGGTCAGCATCAGCCATGATAACGATTTTGTGATAGCGCAGGTCGTCCGTAAAAATCTCACCCCGAGGACCGATTGTGATTCCCAAAACCGCCACGATAGCCTTTATCTCCGCGTTTCCAAGGGCGACACCGAGGCTCTTGTCCTGGACATTCAGCGGTTTTCCCTTCAGCGGCAGGATAGCCTGGTAGTGACGGTCTCTTGCTCCTACAGCCGTTCCGCCGGCAGAGTCACCTTCAACCACGTACAACTCGCACAACTCAGGGTCTTTGCTCGTGCAGTCTTTGAGTTTCCCTGCCAGCGCTCCCATAATCACGCTGGACTTCTTTCGTTGGGTCGCCTTGGCTTTTCGTGCTGCATCCCTGGCTTTCGCTGCATCTACGATCTTACTGACCAGGATGTCGCTCAACGCTCGGTCGCGTCGCATACGCTTGAGCATCTGTGCCTGCATCCACTCACCCAAGGGAGCGCGCAGTTCGTCGTTGTTCAGTTTGGTCTTAGTCTGACCGCCGAACTGGGGTTCTGGCACGCGGACGTTCACAATGAGGCTCAACCCCTCAATCACGTCCGACTTGTTCACCTTAAGCCCCATTTTTTTCATTTGGCGCTCTGCCTTCTCTTCGACGACCTTGCAGATAGCGTCGAGCGCAGCGTTATAGTGTACACCCCCTTCATGCGTTGCTATGTTGTTGGCAAACGTGTGGATTCGCGAATCGTATTGGTCGTCATACGCAAACACCATGTCCACCTGACAGCCCTCGACATCACCACTGAATACGACCGGCTCATGAACAAACTTACGCTTTTTGGCTAGATACCGCACATAGCCGAGCAAGCCGTCATTAGAGTGGTATTCGTCACATGTGCCTTCTGACTCCCATTCCAACGTGAATTTTACCCCAGCGTTTAGAAAAGCCAATTCCCGTAGTCGTCGTTGCACGGTCAGTTTGTCGAATGCCGCACGTTTGAAAATGGATTCATCAGGCCAAAATCGAACACAGGTGCCAGACCGTTTACGTTTGGCACTGGATTGCCTCAGTCTCTTGTTTGTTGGCACGGCGTTGACGTACTCACGATACCACTGCGTCTTGCCACGCTGCACTGTCACCTGCATGCGTTTTGAGAGCGCATTGACGACTGCCGCGCCAACTCCATGCAGTCCCCCGCTAGTCTTGTAAAGATTTGAGTCGAATTTGCCCCCGGCGTGCAGCATGGTGAAAACAACATCGACCGTTGGAATTTTCTCGGTGGGATGCGCCTTGGTTGGAACTCCCCTACCATTGTCCGCCACTTCCACACTGCCATCGTTGTAGAAGACTAGCCGAATTTCGCTACAGTGTCCAGCCATTGCCTCATCGACGGAATTGTCAAGTACCTCCCACACAAGGTGATGTAGACCGAGGCTCGACGTGTCCCCGATGTACATAGCCGGTCTTTTACGGACGCCCTGGAGCCCGGGAAGCACCGTTATGCTGTGTTCGTCGTATTTCATCTGTTCCTCAAACGTCAGTGCCACCAGGTTTCCGTCTCTGGCATTATACCGTTTCCGTTGAGATTATTAACGGCATTTTTCAAGAATCCGAAGGTTTCTCGTCCGAACTTCCGTCTTTTTCCCGTCTTACCGGAGCCGCGTCACCGTATTTTATCATCCTTCCATTTCGAAACTCAAGGCAGCGCACAGCAGCAAGTGGCGCTTCCGTGATAGATGCCACAGCCAATCTTTCACCGGGACGCACGAAGTGGATTCCCTCGTCGCCTACCGCAACCACCACAAGCCTCACCGCTTTATCACGCACGCTCGCCGCAACCACCACGATGTCCTCGCGCACTGAAGCGGACACAGATAACGCCAAATCACTCGGGAGCGCCATCTTAATCCCGGTATTCACAACAGCCATACGACCGCTCAGCAACATTTCGAAACCAGAAGAATAGAGCGAAAAAGGATTGCTTGTGATCGGAGGCACAGTCATTTCGCGCTCATAAGACACCACAATCATGCCATGTCCTCGTATTGTGCCGCCTCATCCGCCGTAAGCACACGCGTAATGCCATCAGCGATATTTCGGCATATTTCCCCCAAACTATCGTAGACAACGTGCCCCGGCTCCGCAGATGGTCCACTGCCCTGTACCAATACACACCTGAGTAAGGGACCGTCTTTTCCCTGCACCTCTGGACCAGCAATTTTGAAAATACAAACCCCGAACGTGTCTTCTAGTGTTTGCGTCTGAACCTCGATGTAATCACCTATCCCGACTTCCATCTCGCGCTCCTATCTCTTGACCACGGTTACGTCTTTGGCACTGTCGAAGAACCGACCTTCCCCTTCATCAAACTTCTTGAGGGGAACAGCAATGATGTATCCCTTTTTGACCTGCATCTGGAACTTCCTGAACGCGCTCTGCCACACATAAAAGTCCACCGAATCCACGTCGTCCGAGAGCGTCACAATCATCATCGGGTTCTTAGCCTTCGACAGGGTTTGCCTCGCCTCGTCAACCCTGCCAAAAACGTAAGTCCTCCCGCGAGTCGACAATTTATCAATGGTACACCACCGATTCTCCCTGATTGTTTCGGCATACTCAAAGCGAATCGGCATGCGCGACAGGCACACCCCTATAGCATCAGCCTCCGCGCGTTGCCACTCTTCCTCACTCATCAGAACTGGTGGCTCTTTTTCTTTCCGCAACTCATAATATCTCTGGAGCACCTCGTTCCGCGTCCCAAACTCGTCAAAGGCACCCGAGGCAATCAAACTCGCCACCACGCGTTTGTTCGCCTTGCGTCTGTTAATGCGCTTGAAGAAATCATCCAAATCGGCATAGGGCTGGCAACTCTCCACCAAGGCAGCCGACTTGCCTAGATGTTTGATGTGTGTGAACGAAAACCGAATTTTTCCGTCGTCAATTACAAATTGCGCCTTTGACCGGTTAATACACGGTCTCGCCACGCTAATGCCTCTTCTCCGCGCATAGTTAATGTAGATGACATGCGGCGGCGTTGCCCCTTTAACTCCTGCCGTTTTAGCATTGTTGATAACCGCGCATAGATACTCGGTCGGATAGTGGTGTTTCAAGAAAAACTCTGCACCTGAAACCGCCGCGTATTCAAAAGCATGCGATTTGCAGAAGCCATAGCGCGTGAAGCTAAGCGCCAAATCCCACCACAGTCTCACCTCATCTTCAGTTATTTCTCCTCTGGCAATCCTGTCCTTCGCCCCTTCCATAAAACGTTTTTGCATCGCTTCCAGGATTCTCTCATCCTTCTCTTTAATGAGCACCTTGCGCAACTGATTAGATTCCACGGCAGAGAAACCCGCAAGTTGCTGCGCCATAAGCATCGCCTGCTCTTGATATGCAATGATTCCATACGTTTCCTGCAATACCTCTCGCAGACATGAGGGAACTTCATATTCAACATTACCCCGTTTGCGTTCGGCGTATTGTTTGTCCATTCCCATGTCTCTCGGTCCAGGACGAATAAGAGATGTCACCGCACCAATGTCAAAAATAGATTCCATACGCACTGCATCGGCTACGGGCTTCGTCGCCGGGTTCTCAAACTGAAAGATACCCACCAAGTCTTGCCGCGAACTTAGCCGGATTGAGTCACGGTGATCAATGTCCACGTCGGCTTTTGTCAGTTGAATACCCCTGTTCTTCGCCACATTATCTAGCGTATCCTGGATGATGTCGAGGTTAGTGAGCCCCAGAATGTCAAATTTCACCAAACCAACCGTGCTTAGTTCATGTGTTGCCATGCCTTCCGTCCATGTCGAAACAATTTGTCCGCTCTTGTCACGGTATACTGGCACTCGGTCAGACAAAACTAAATCAGAAATGATGACTCCGCCAGCGTGTTTCCCCATGTTCTTAACTTGATTTCGCAGGACCTTGGCGTGCTGATAAATCGCCGGGAACTTCTCCAGGTACTCTTTCAATTCAGGATAAAACTCGAACAAATCCTCAAAGGGCATTTGATCAACAGCCATTTCCTCATCGCCCAACTCGTGCCTCGTTTGTCCGTCGAGTTTTTTCGTCACCTTCATGGCGTCCCACACGTCATGCCCAAGTGCCCTGGCTACATCAATAATCACCGAAGCGGTTTTGTAGGTTTGATATGTGCCGATTGAGCAAGTATGTTCTTCGCCAAATTCCTTGACGATGTGTTCCTTCACCCAATCCCGCTTGCTTTTCCGAAAATCAAGATCGATGTCCGGGCAATCTGTAGTGCGACCGTAATCGAGAAAGCGTTCAAACAGTAGCCCGTATCGAATCGGGTCAAGATCTGTAATACCGAGTGAATACGACACCAAAGATCCGCCAGCTGATCCTCTTCCCCATCCTACCGCAAACTCGCCGTACTGCTTTCTCGCGTCGTTAACGATTTTCTCAACCACCAAAAAGTAATCCTCGTACCCCAGGCGAGTGATTACCTCCAATTCAAAAGATAACCTCTCGTCGTACTTTTTGATACCCTTCAGACCTCGTTTTCGCAAGCCCTCCCAAGCACGTCTCTCCAACTCGACAGCCGCATCATCGTAGAGCCTGGGAAGTTTCAAAGTAGAATCAAGTTCAATGTCGTCACAGCCTACAGCAATCCGTCTCGTGTTCAGAATCGCTTCTTCGAGAATCTCCTTGGTAAAGACTTCGTTCTGATATTCATAGTGTTGAGAAGTACCATCTTCCAAATAGAAATCAAAACCCTCTTCCCACAATTCCCTGATTCCTTCCTCGCTTCGATAGCAGAGGTTCTTGGTCTTGAACTGCCAACCCTCATCAACACTGTCATTCTTCTCCAAACTCGTCCTGCCGTAGCGAATGAGCATCAGAATATCATGCGTCTCAGAATGCTCCGGATACAAGTAATGACTATCAAGCGTGACGACCATCGGAGCGCCGACCTTCTGAGCGAACCGAATGAGTTTTCGGTTCATCTCTATCTGCTCTGGCCACTCGATCATTGTCAGTTCGATGTAAAACTCGTCAAATGCCTCTTTATATCGTTCGTAGGCAACAAGTGCTGCCTCTTCGTCCTCGTTAGCCAGCGCTGTTGCAATTTCACCCGAATAGCACGCCGACAGAGCCACTATGCCGCTGCCGAATTCCTTCAATGTCGCGTAGTTTGCTCGCGGCAGGTAGTAGAAACCATTGAGTTGCGCGTCGTTGTGTATCCGGATGATGTTGTAGAAGCCTTCCTCTGTTTTTGCGAGGAGCACCAAGTGAAAATTGCTGCGATGCTGTTTTCGTTCATCCGGATCTTCACCGCGATAGTCATTCACGTAGGCTTCGATGCCAAACAACGGCTTAATGCGCGCCTTCCGACAAGCATTGTACTGCTTAATCCAACCCCCAATTCCACCATGATTCGTAACCGCGCAAAAGAGCCCATTTTGCGCCTTCAGTAACTTTACCAGATCCCCTACCTTACCAAGCCCGTCACGAATCGAAAATTCATCGTGGTGGTGCAGATTGACGAAGGTTTGTCCCCTCGCTTCTAAAACTTTTTCCGCGATGTTTTTGCTCTCTCCCTTGCTTCCCCACTGCGGTAATTTCTTGCTCCACATGCAATCAACCTGCACCACAAGACGGTAATTTCCGTACTGCACTTCGCCCATGAGAATTTCGTATCCAGTTTTCTCGTCACCCTTGAACCACGTCACCTCATATTGCGACTTGTCAATCATAAACGCGCTGACGAAGTGAGACACGTCATAGCCTTGCTCAGGACACACAATCAGAATGCGGCGTTCTCCTTTGAGCCGCCGTTTTACCTTGTGCTTGTCGTAAAACTCGCCTAGCGTCATGCAAAATCCTTGACATATGCGCGGTCATACTTGAATGTGACGGTCCTATTATACCGGGGAAGGACCTTTTTTTCCAATGACGCGACAGAAACGCGTCCCTTTGTTAGAATATTCCAAAACCGAATAAAATCCCCCATGTCGTTGTCGTCCGCCGGTCCCACAAAGCGCACCTTCACCCGCTCAGAAAAATCCTCCGCGTTACCAGAAAACGCCTTCGTGTTAGGGACCTCTATAGGACAGCAACACGCCGCATATCGCGTTGCCAAGGAAAGCCCCGGAAAATACGTTTGTGCCGCCACCAACGGCACCAGATGTACCCCATCCACGTCAGGCGGTTTCTTACCAACCAACACGCGTCCATGGAAACACGAATCCCAGACCGTCGAATAGCGTTCGTTCAAAACGGCGTATCCATCCCCACAAAACCGAGCCATCTTTCCAGCCGCGTCTCCGTCCAATTCCTCGTACTCTAGCACCCGTCCTTCGGCGTGTTCCCTATCAGGTTCCAAAAACCACCAGCGCCGACTTCCAGGCTTTACCTCCGCAGCATACATCTGGACAAGCAAATAGCCCAGCGCGATTGCAGCATCCCCGTAGCGCATGACGTGTATGGCTGCCGATGGATTCTCATCCAACACGCCAAGGTCAGGCTCGTCGATAAAAGCGTAATGCCGCAATGGGTCTTTTCGTGGGAGCGCCGACCACCAATTCAAGATATTCGTCAATGCCCCACCGGCACACACTTTCACCACGGGACACGAGAACCCGCTGGTTGCCGCTGCTGCAATAATCGAAGCAAGCACCCCATCACAGGGTGCTTGCTTCATCGACTGATACTGTTTCCCGAGATACACGATTTCCCCGTTATCCCAGGAAAACGTGTGACCCGTCTCTGAGTCATGACCAATTAGCATTTAGTCTGCCTGCCGGATTTTCTCCTTGACTTTCGCCGCAAGCATTGGCTCCAACTCGCCAGCCTTCTTGCGTCCGATGTCCCCCAACTCCACGAGCGCCTGGGCTGTCACCAGAGCGTAGTCAGAGGGCTCGTTGTTGTCCGCCGTCGTAAACCGCACGTACATCTTCCCAACCGCCCCCAGCGGCATTGACGCAAGATGCTGCGCCGGGTCGAAACCCTCCAACCCGTTCAACTCATCCATCAATGCGTTTAGGAAAGCAACCGCCCCGCGCAATTCCTTATCGCATTCGGAGCGGGACATTTCTTTCCTCCACTCGATGGCAGCCTTGAGATACCCCTTGATGCCATCGACCGTCGCTGTCGTCCGGGACCTCGCCTTTGCTACCCGGAATTTCAGTTTGGTCCCTTTCGTCGCCGTGTCAAAAATGAGGAAAATACAGTAATCCACGGCTCCAGCCTTACTCCCAGCCATGCGCTCGTAAAGATGGTCGATGTTTTCGCCCTTCACCTCGGCACCGTCCACCGCCCGCATTGCACGATGCTCAGCCTTTTCCAAGGTTTGAACAGAGCGAGTCTGGTTGGCATAGACAGTGGCATCACGGGCTTCCTGCAGATTCATGGTCTGCAAATTGACGGGGACCTCAGCATCAGGACCGTATGCCAAAGCGAAGAATGCCAAACGATGGCGACCGCTCCAGCATTGCAGATTCTTCGGACCATCGCTGAGATTTGCCACGTAGATATCCATCCAAGCGCGACCGGCTTCGAGAATAGCCACGGCGGCGTTTTTCACGCCTTTTGGAATCACGCCGGCAGACAGGTTGACCACGTTGCGCGTCGGTAATTCATGGAATAGCTCACCAACGGCTTCGCGCTCTGCTTTGCTGCCGATTGATGGCGGCTCCCCTCCGATGAAAACAGCAATGTCCCGGATTTTCGTGGGGGTGCCATTCAATCCACGCACCAACTGCTTCAGCGGAGGCAGTTCGCTCAATCCAACCTTTTTCAGAGCGGTAGCAATAAACCGTTCTCGTGCGGTCGGTTTGGGAGCATTCTCCGCTTTCGGCTTCCTGCCCCTGCGTTTCGGGGCGGGACTTTGCTGCTCCGCATTGCCGTCTGTTGGTGCGGCGCGTTTCGCTTTCTTGGCCTTCGGTGCTTTTCCGTCCGATGGTCCGCCCGTCATTGCCTTTTTCTCAACGCCGGAACGTTTCCTCGCCCCTTTGCCTCCGAATTCTTCCAATCCTTCCTTGCTCATTCTTGTTACTCCTAAATGTGGCAAAGTGTTTCTGCTGCCGGTAATTAAGTTCCCTCTTTGTTGCGAACTTCAATCTCCTCCTTGTTCTCGTTTTGACAAAATGTAGTCTACAACTTCCTTTCTAATTCCCTCCTTGATGGCTGCTCTCTCCAGCATTTCGAATACATCCGCAGAACTCGCTTCCAGTTCTCTGATGCTCTCAACGAACCCACTGACATCAAGCATCTCTGGACGTTCGCGAATCTGCTCAATCAACATCTCACCAAACACGTCTTCCCCAGAGACCGCCGATTCCAGCAGAATTTCCTCGACTTCCACTGGTTTGCCGGCTTCAGCAGTCAAAATACCGCACCTAACAGGGCGCTGGCGTTCGTTTATAGCCAACCTCGCCAGCGCGCCTGGTCCCCAAACCAAAGTGCCTTGCTCCTCCGTCGGCGGCATACCGATATGCAAATCACCGAAAATGATGGCACTGAACGCACACGGAAGAAAATCCTTGAGCATATTTGTCTGATACGGTTTCTCATCCACCGTGATCAGATGGTGAGCGCACAACACGGATTTTTTCCTCTTTGAGACCGCCTTGGATGACACAGAAGTCTTGAAATCGTCGTATACGTGACAGGGATACAAGACCACGTCCCCCATCTCAAGCGGCTCGTGAAGCGTCTGAAATTGGCTACAGTGACGCTCCACGAAGGATAGGGTAGAAGTCTTGAAACTGGTTGGGTTGTAGCCCACCAAATCATGTTGTCCGGTGATGGCGTATGTCTTAACCTTGGAAGCACAAATCACGTCCATGGCTTCGTTTATGATTTCGTAACTGAAAATGCGGTGATTGTTAAAAAAATCACCCAGAAACACGACACAATCTACGTCGCGTCTGTTGGCGATGTCATAAACCTCTTGTAATTTTCGGATTAGAGCGCCGCAGAAATCATCCGTGCGATGGACAGGACGTTTCCCCGTCAAGTGCATGTCGGTGAATACGGCTATTTTTGTTGGCACGCTTCATCTCCTGAATCAAGTGGCTTCGAGAGTCATTATACCAACGAAGCCGAAAAATTGATTCAGGAAAAAGCGATTTTTTCAACGAACATTGAACGTGGCAATGCCGTCTCTCACGTTCTTTAGTTTGAATTTGGGACTGTATTTCTCTTGCAGGTGGCTCAGCAGGGCAAGCGCTCTGGGGTCACCATCGCCCTCGTAGGCTTGTTTAGGTTTGACTACGAGGTTCGCGCTGGCGACGTAGGGATGACCTTTGAATTTACCCAATTTCATTTCGAGATTTCCCTGCAGCCCTCTTCCTGCAAGGTCGGATTTCAGCGCCGCGTCCATCTTCCTAATGGCATTCTGTGCCTCGCGGTCAATGAAGCGCTTAGCCTCCTCCCGGATGTCGAAAAAAAGCGCTTTGAACATATCGTCCGGGCGCTTTTTCCCAATCCGTTTTGCTGCAATTCTCTGAGCGATTGCGCTTTCGTCAATCATCGCCAGATATTTTCCTCACCAGTACTCCGTTCGCGACCAGCGAGATTTTCATAGGCATCGGGCTCATTGCCACTGACAGGTATTGAGGAACTCAGGACCTGGTCGCACACCGTTTGCCGATGCGTCAAGGTAACGCGCGTGTGTAGAAGCCCGTGCATAAGACCGGCGTCATCAGCAGCCGGCACCCCCACCTTGACGGGAAAATCCACCGGCCAATTCTCTGGTGAATTCATCCGAAACTTGCGAGCCGACGCGGGTGTAATGCCACCTCCTAGCGCGTTGCCAGCCTTGCCAGGGGTAAAATCCGTCCTCTCCTCCTGCGACGGGGCATCCTGCAGATAGTAGGTTTTGTCGTCTAGTTTCCACTCGACGCGCTCGTTTGTGGCCATATCTCTACTCCTCTAAACCTCGGTGGCTCCAACTTCGCCAACGTCTCCTGGTCCCACGGGTGTCTCTGTACCGTTCTCGCGCATGGCACACGTCGCCACCTCCTCGAACCGCTTTCGTACTGTCTCGTCCATGAACGGATACAATGCGACCTCTTCAGGGTCGTGCTGTTTGATGATTCCCGTGTGCCAGTAGACGTACACCTTGTTCTCGACACAGTTAACCTTGGTCACCATGCCGTATGTGTCATCTCCCTCGACCATCATCGGCTTAACCATGTCGCCAAAACGAAATTGTTTGATTGCCGCGAAATCAGATTGGAGAGGAGCCACCTTAAGAGGCGATACTTCCTGCACCACGCTTGTCGCTGTTCGCACTTGTTGGCTACGCATGATTAGGCGACCAATGGCAAGAAGTTCTCTGGCGATTCGTTCCATCCTAGCGCGTCCCTATCTTCCAGGCTGTTGACCTTTTTTGCCGATACGAGCGATTTCGTCCATCCGTTCTTGCGGGATTCCTAACTCGCCCAAAATCGTGTAAACAACCATGGTTGGTTTCCCCTGGCGGTCGGCTACTGGTCCCTTGTAAATGCCCCGATGTACCACGCTGTTTTCCTGCATGATACGCGACAACATTTCAAAACCGTGCTCCAGATTCTCCTGTGGCACCACATCCAGGACCGACTCATGTCCTACCACCACACAGGCTGCCGCTTCTGCCACGCGTAGGTCGATATCAGCCACCAAAATGTTCCGTTTGAGGTTGTCCCTGACCGCGTAACTGATATCCGTCGGCTTCATCCATTCCTTCAGGTAGGTGGCTCCGAACGTCACAACGCCGCTCTTCAGTACATCCGCCAAATCGGCCTTGTCAAACGTCGTCAGTTCACTGTCCCTGGTGGCAATGTTGTTGAAAAGATGAAACAGTCCGCTGATGGACTGATTGGCTACCCCGTAAAACTGCGTCACTGGAAGCCCGGGGTACATCTCGTTAATGCGGTCATTATCCACCACAATCAAGGGCGACAGAGTGCGACCAGCCAGTTTGCCAGGCACCTGTCCTTTGCCAACTAACCCAAAAAGCCCACTGAGTACGTCGTGAGCATTGGCATTGACCTTCTGACCCTCGCTTTTCATCGGCATTGACACGAGCGCCCCCACTGCCGGAGGCTGCCCAGCACCCTCCAATCGAAAGCTCTCGGCAATGTCATGAGCAATCTTGATGATGGACTGGACAGAACCACTCCCGGTCCCGCCCCCGGCTCCTGCACAGACTATGATTCGCTCGAAGTCACGCCCAAAGGAACGACGCATGAGGTCATACACATCCTCATAGTACTCTTTTACCGCAGCCTCGCCCTTTTGGGGGTCTTTACCGGCACCGTCTTCACCGATGTCCATGACCAATTTATTCTCGTCAGGAATTTTGATGTGGACAAGGTCTTTCTCCGTGGTATTTACAGCGCAAACGCGACGATAACCCAAGGCGTAAAAAGCCTCGGCCATGCGAGCACCACCCTGACCCGTACCCACGAAAGCCAACTTGAAAGCAGCATCACATTCATCCTCGACGATGTCCCTCTCCCCAGCGTCCTCAGCGGGCAGCGGAATATCTGGAATGAAAATCCCAGGAGCAGAAGCGTCTTGCAGGGGCTTGTCGTCCAATTTCTTCTCCTCACTCTTGCCATCGGCTTTCTTCGCCATTTCAATTCCTTTCTCATCTTGTCCGCTCATACGCGGAAACTTCGGGAGGATGAACTCTCAATCCTCGCCTCTCCATTTCGTGGTTCCCAGAATCCTGTCTGCCAGGGAAGCACAGAAGGCACCGGCATCGCTCACTTTTCCCTCTAGTTTACGAATACATGCTGACACTTTGTGTTTGGAGGCACGACCAGTCAGCGTTTTCCAGAACTTCTCGGCCGACTCTTGCGTCCAACCTTTTGGCAGGCTTTCCCACTTCTGAGCCTGTCGTAACTCTGGGAACAGCACGGAAGCCCTGATTTTGGTAATCCGCCGTTCGCGCATCTTTTCGGCGCAAACACTACAGATGTCGTCCATTTCGTCAACAGCAATAGGGTAATCAGCAGCCAATCGTTCCGCCAACTCCCGCAATTCATAACTACGATTTTGCTCTCCCCAAAACGGACCAGGCACCGTTAGCCTCCATGCCATTAGCGCCTCTTGCATGCGCTTCTTTTTTCCGAAGTTCCTTTCTTTCTCAATCATACGTTTCAACTCGGTAGGTGGCGTATTCAAATATGGATTCACGTCGCCGGCAGCACCTTCCGCTAAGTTGCCACCGTAATCCCGACGCATTCGCAACGGCTGTGCGCTCATAGAATTTCCCCTCACTCGGCTGCACCACTGCAAGCCGAACACTCGCAAAAAAGGCAAAATATAAAGAAAATATCACGGATGGAAGACGCTAGAGCCCCAAAATCTGCATAGCCTCAGAAAGGCGCTCCTCGCCGCGACCACGCACCACCCCATGCGGAATGCCCCACTCATCCAGCACACCGAGCATAAGACTGTGGATGGTAAACTGATACCATGGGTCAATTGTGCGAATGCCGTTCCCCTCCAGCGGCACAACCCCCCATGGGCACAATAAGAGGTGAGTATAAGTCTCGGCGTAACCACGACATACGGCTACTATCTCATTGACCTTCTCGGTTTCGTCTCGCAACTCCGCGATTGCATAAGCCGCCAAGTCAATTGAGGTTCGGTCAGTAACGAAGGATTCATGTTTTTCTTGCTGCGCCACTGTGCCACGCAAAATCTGGTCTTGGCATTCCTTTCTTGCCAGAAAACGCTCCACATAGACGCCGGAACCCCAGTCATATTTCTCGTTTTCCAAGATTTGCCGGGTGATGTCTTTGGCTGCCAGGAAGGGAACATCCAGTCGCGCTGCTATCATTCGACCCAGCCCACTTTTGCCGGTGCCTGCCGAGCCCACGATGCCAATCCTACATTCCACCTGTGCGCTCCTCGCTTGCCTCTTCCTGGATAGATTGCAGCCGGCTATCAATCTCGTCAAGCACACTCATAGCTTCCTGTGTGTGCTGCGCCACGGATTCCTCGGTGGCAGCCTTCATCTTTTCACGTGCAATATAGAAGCGCCTGAAGAGAATTTCAAGCGATTCCCTGTCACCACTCATTCAACCAACCTCCAGGCGTCCTCTTTTAGACTGTCAAATTTGAACTGCGTCAACCAGTCATAGAAAGGCTTTTTCTGGCGGCGAGCACAACGCAATGACGGCAAATCGTCTACAGTGTCCATCTGCTTTAGGCTCCTGGCCAACCGCAGCCTCTCTTCGTGGTCTAAAACAGCCTGTTCCTTCTTGCCACGCTTTGTTTTAGCGCGCAATCCCGCCAAAACGCCGTCTATGTTCCCATATTGCTGGATGAGTTTAAGAGCCCACTTCTCGCCGATACCAGGCACACCATGTATCTCGTCCGACTTGTCTCCCATTAGAGCCCCGCAGTCCACCCACAGCGCCGGCTCGAATCCAAACGCCCCCCGGAACACATCAGGCGACCAGAACTCGTCTTTCATTGCGTCGTAGACTTTGGTCTGCTCTGTGAGAATCTGCAAATAATCATGATCCGACGTGATAACGGTAGAGTGTCCTCCCTCAACCTCGTTCCGTTTCGCCAAAGAGTAAATCACATCGTCTGCTTCGTAGCCACTTGCCCGCACTTGTAGGACGCGAATGAGTTTCAGAGCCTCGCGAAGTGGGTCCATTTGCTCGAACATGTCCTCAATCTCGGGCGGAATCTCACGGTCTGGGTCATGCCTGGATTCTTTGTAGTGAGTGGGGATAAGACGCTTTTGGACTCCCGCCTTGGACTCAGCCTCTCGTCTTTTTGACCGCGAATCCCAAGCGACTATCACAAGATGCCCGGGAAACTTCTTACGCAAGTAGATGAGGCTCCGGAAAAAACCGTACAGCAGGGAGACAGGCATGCCATCCAATGTGAGGGTTCGGTGTGTCCAATGTACCCGGAAAGCCAGGTTGTTTCCGTCAATCAATAACAACTTCGCCAATTCATACCTCCTCTGCGACTGCTTCACCGCCCTCATCAAAAATGCTAGAATCTAATGCCGGCGCGCTTCGGCTGCCACTCGCTGACTCTACGGACTCCTCTGATTCTGCAGATTCTCCTGACTCTACGGATTCCTCTGATTCTGCAGATTCTTCTGACTCTGTTCGGGCTTTTCTGGCTGTCTTCTTGGGCAACGCGGCAGTTTTCTCCTTTTCAACAACTTCTGCCTCGATTTGGGCTATCATTTCCGGATTTTCACGTAGCAACTCTAGCGTTTTCGCCCGACCTTGTCCCAACCGCGTTTTCCCGTGATTGAACCAAGAGCCAGACTTCTGAACGACGTTGCTTTCGAGGGCGGCATCCAGAATGTCAACAACGGAATCAATACCCAAACCAAAAGTAATGGCGAAATGAGCCTCCCGGAAAGGTGCCGCCGTCTTGTTTTTGGTGACCACAGCCTTAACGCGGTTAGCCACCTTGTCGTCGCCCTCCTTGTCCGACCCAATACGCACAATTTCCACACGGCATGACGCATAGAACTTCAGTGCGTTGCCCCCAGGCTCAGTGGTCTTTTTGCCAAACATCACTCCAATCTTCGCGCGAACCTGATTAGTAAAGAGTACGAACGAATTCTTCATGGACGCAGCCCGGATGATTTTCCGAAGACCTTGTGACATGAGGCGCGCGGTGTTGGCGACATGAGAATCACCAATGTCGCCCTCTAATTCAGCCTTTGGCGTCAAGGCGGCTACAGAATCAACCACAACCATCCCGACATCAGACATAATCAATTGCTCAAGAATGTTCAATGCCTGTTCGCCAGTTTCAGGCTGGTGGACAATCAACAACTCCACGTCTACGCCAATGTCAGATGCATATGCCACGTCAAAAGAAAACTCAGAATCAATGATGGCTACGTCTTCGTCGGGGTACTTTTTCTGGAATTCGGCAATGGCGTGAAGGCAAATGGTAGACTTTCCCCCCGATTCAGGACCGTATACCTCACATATCCGTCCGCGAGGCCACCCACCCCCCAGTGCAGAATCCAACTTTCTTGCGCCGGTTGAAAACCTCTCCAGCGCTTTTGCCTCGGATTGCCCTAGAAAAACGAGGGCATCATGGTTATCACCTCCATGCGGTCCCTTATTGATACCGTCGCAGATAGCCTTTATCCGCTTCAGGCGTTCTGTTCGCTTGTCTTTTGCCATTGTCTTTTCATGCTCCTATCGTGAGCGTCTACCGCTTACGTGGTGCTGCCTTCAACAAACGCTGCAATCGCTTCTGCTCGCTCATTAACCTGGATGCAGACACAGAATCGCCGCTGCCCGTGCGAAAACGCTCTTCCAGTTCCGCACGACGCACCGGGTCCGAGTCCTCCAGCAGGAAATCATACCGTGGAGGTTCGCCATCCAACCCGAGCAAAACAAAACCGTGAGCCAGCAAGAAAGCAGTGAGGTAGTAATCACTCGTTCTGACAACTGGCTTGTCGTGGTCATCCGCCATGTTCAGCCTTATATTTAGCAACACACTTATCGCGGCTATCACACACTGCACACTCCGGGTGCTCAGGATCGTCACAAGTACCGTAACAATCCCAACTTGGCTCATCTTCCTTGGCAGCCGGCTCAGGTGTGGGTTCCGGCTCAGGTGTGGGCTCCGGCTCAGGTGTGGGCTCCGGCTCAGGTGTGGGCTCCGGCTCAGGTGTGGGCTCCGGCTCAGGTGTGGGCGCGGGCTCCGACATTGCAGCCTTCTTTGGGGGCGCGGCTTTCTTCTGCGCAACAGGAGCATCTTCCTTTGGTGCCTCTCTGCCAGCCCCGGACTCTTCGCTGGAGGCGTTCTCAGCCCTTGCTGCCATCTCACTGACAGCCCCTTCGCAAAAACTCCGCACGTCGTCATGCATAGCGTCGAGGACAGATTCTATTGACAACATGCCGCCGGCGAATCTTCTCAGGTCGTGAATCTCCAAGGCTCGCTCTTCCTCGGTCAGCGGCGTCAATTTGACCTGGATGCCGTCCATGACAGCCTGCGCAGTATAACAGACACGCACGCCATTGTGCCCTTTGACAATATTGACATCCACTCCATCCTCGATGTCCCAAACGAGGCGGTCAAGTTGCCCACAAATGGCTTCGATGCCTCTGCTGGCTTCCATTCCGATATTGGCGACCTTGAAACCGAGTCGCTCCTCCTCTGTACCGTCTTCCGCCACTGTCACAACGTTTGGACTGCGACGGTCGATGACATTCCACTTGAGTTGGACGGTTGGGCGACACTTATCCACCATGAACTCCAGTTCCTTCCGCTCCGCCTTGTCAAGCGGGTCTTCATCTCGCTCCTTTTGAAGTTTGTTGGCTTCTTTGAGCGTTTCTTTGGCAATTGCATAGGCAGCGCAAATCGGACAGGTCTTCCCGGGGGCGTCGTCTTCCGCTTCGATATCCCAGTCCCAACAATTGATCATTGGGGACATCCGCTCTTCTCCCTGAAACGCCTCATTGACACAAAGACCGCGTTCTTTTCGTTTCTTGTCCGGACCAATATAATGCTGGTGAACCTCCAGACAATCTCCAACCAGGCGAAAGATGTTCGGACCATCTTCCAGTGTCGCGAAGACATTCTTCGTTTTGACAAAATTCCCGCCACCGCGCTCTTTCAATCTCCTCAACTTCTCCAAGGTTTTGCTTGGCATCCCTGCTCCTTTCAATTAGGTGCTTGCCCACGACGCTAACATGCGCCAGTTCGTTTTTTAGCCTTTTTCTGCATTTCCCTTATGTTGCGCATTGCTTGCCTGCCGCTGATTCTACTGGCAGGAGCATCCACCTCAACAAATTCACCACGAACTCCGGTATCTTCCTCCTCGTCTGTCTTCCCGTAGATATATGGTTGTGAGCGTCGTTCGTCCGACAAAGTCAAACCGTGCTCACGCAAAGCATAGGACTTCTGCCGCCATGCTTCATACCACGTGTCCATTGTATCCGACTGAGACTGTAGCTTGTCTATTGCAGATTCTTTTTCGCGGATTTGAGCCTCGTTTTGGAGAAACATGTACGCCTCAATGTCCCCAATGGTCACTTTTTTGGTCGTTTGTGCCTCTAAGCCCTTTCTTGCCTCTTGATATTTCCTCTTTTTCCAGTGCTCAAATTCTCGTTGGGCTATCTGGAGTTCCCTGGCAGCCGTTTTCTTCAGAACTCCGTAATAGGCAATCGCCGCCGGCTGCATGGCTACGTGCTCGTCAAACAAACCATTTCGCACATCGAGCAGTTCAGGACCCGGCACGTCAAGCCGAACTCCCGTTATGTCTGCCTCTCCCGCTCGGTCGCAGGCGTCTTCAATGTTACCAATGACTCTGTCTTTCTCGGTGTTCATATCGACCTCTAAAAACATCGCCAATGATGATACGATTATACCAATGGGAGAGAATTTTTTGCTTTTTTTTAGCGACCCTTGAGAGAATCAATCACGCGCCGCAAATCAGCATTCCCCGCTTTGCCATCTCGAACCTCACCCAACACTTTGACGAGGGCTTCATCGTTTGTTTCACGCAGCAGAACCCTCGCCTCCTGCAATAGTATCCTGCCTTCATCTTGCGCTTTTTTCTCAATCTGGCGTTTCTTTAATTCGGTCTTTTTCTGATAAAAGAAACTCTGAAGCACGTTGTTACTAAGAGCCAATGGCAAGCCCGGCGAAAGTTTATCATTGCCAGCAAAGAAATCATCAAAAAGCCAGTTCATATACTCCTCGATGCTCGCACCTTGTTTTTCCAGTTTTTCCACCATTCCTTCGGCTATCTTCATTTGCGCGCCGCCACCCATCGTCGCCTGGTATTCGATGTCATACGATTCAAGATACTTCTGTTTGAATATGGCAAAAACCTTTGCTCCGATTTTTTGACTGTCTTGTTTTGCCATAGATTTGCCCAAATGCTCCTGGATTTTTTCAAACAACACCAGGAGAGCCCGCTTCACGTCCGGGTCTTCCCACATCCCGTAAACATCAGACATCTCAACCAGCCAATAGTGAAACCGCTGGTAGTTGTCAGTCGGTACTCTCTTTTTTGCCATCTTGCTCTCGCATGTAGCCTCTGACTCGCTCCACCGTTTCATCGTTAGTGTCAAACAAAAGCGTCATGAGACAATCCGCGCGTCCTGCCCTGCGAAACATCTGAATCGTTGTCTCTCGCACTATTTGGTCTTCGCTGTTCAAGAAAGCCACGAGTTCTTCTATCCCCTCTCGACTCTTAAACAGCACCCTCAGCATTGCTAACAGAGTTTCCTTCTCTGTTTCGTCAGCAGCCACCTTGATGATTTCCCCAAAACGACCTGCTCCCCCGATTGCCTGAGCCGCGCAACGCCTCGTCCAACCATCCTCAGACCTCAAGAAAGGAATGAGACAACTCACATCGACGACACGCTTGTATTTCAGCACGTTCTTAACGTGGCGGGGGGATAAACGTTTTTCCTTCGCTGCCCAATAGAACATTTCCACCGCGCGCTTAGGAAAAAAATCACTCCCCATAGCCTTTTTCCTGCAAAGCAATGATCAGTTCGTCCGTTCCCGCCGCTTCTATTGCCGCCCACTCTGTCAAAATGTCCTCCGGATTCTGAATTCCAAGGCTATACAATTCCTGCGCCATTGCCTTGGTTATACCATCGAGACTACATAATTTGACAAGTTCTTCCGAAATCCTATACTTCATCCGCACCGCTAGCCGCTCAAAAAGTGACCTATCCCACCCATCCGCCTTTCCAATCGCCTGGAGCGCAGCTATAACTCGTGGTGCGTCCTCTTTTACATTCCGCACAGTTTCGGCACATTTTCCTAAAGACGGTCCTCCCAGTAACGACCACCACACGATGCCAAGAGCAGTAGCCCCTTTTGGGTCCAGCCCCATTGACAGCACTTGACTGGTGTATTCCTCAACGTAGTGCGAATAGCCACCTATGTAAACCTTCTGGTGCGGTACGGTTGCAATAGCCCAAGCGAGGCAAAAAGCGCTTTCACTTTCCTGCGGGAGCACCTCGCGGAAGTTTTGACGCCAACGAAATACGTCAACAGGATGGAAATAAAAACCAGACGCAATCCTCCCTATCTCGGTCGGAAAGAGAAAATTTCCCCTCTTCACCACGGCTTCCGACTCAATCAGAATTGTCAACACCTCATCCAGGTCAATCTCGCTGCCGCTGAACGCTGCAAAACTCCGTTCGTGCCAGGATTTGACGTCCTGAATTGTGGTGACATTTCGATTGGCTATTTCCGACACGAGGTGAAAAACAATCTCATCAGAACAATCCAAGGTCGAGGCTACTGCCAGTTCCTCGGCGTCCTTCATCGCCGCCTCGACCTCTTCAACCTCACTTTCGCCCACGATGATATCCACAACGCCACACTGTCCGGCTTTTCTGGCACACCGACCCTGCATCTGCATCATCTCTGTTATGGGGACTTTCGTACCGCCACGATGAAAGCCGACAATGATAACCCGGTCAGCCATCTAGGAGGTCCGCCAACTTACCCAAAGCCCTGTAGAATTCCTCGCGCTTCTCTTGGCTTCTCATGTTCAGAGGACTTGTATGATAGAGCGGCAGAACCGGTTTGCCGTATTGCGGAGAATACAGCCTCTCGCCGTGTACCTTCGTGATGCCTCTCTGTCCCGTTATCTGCTTGAGCGCAGGACCACCCAGTGTGACAATGACAACTGGGTCAATCACAGCAACTTCTTTCTGCAGAAAATCTCGGCACATAGATGTCTCTTCATCGGTCGGTCGTCGATTTCCTGGCGTAAAACAACGTACCGTGTTGGTAATGTAGAACGATGAGCGGTCGAGTCCCAACACCTCCTTCGTAGCCTTGTCGAAAAACGTTCCAGAGGGACCAACAAAAGGACGCCCTTGCTCCACTTCTCTAGCACCGGGATTTTGACCGACGACCATGATTCGGGCTTTCAGACACATATTGCTAAACACGTTACTGAGAAACTCGCCTTTCTTCGTCTGGATTAGTTTTCCACCAATTGCACAACGCCGACAATTGTGGCATTGACGTTCGAGGTCACACAGAGCCTTAGATTTATCCATCAAATTTCCTCCGGGACTTGGTTATCTCATTATACCAACTAAGCCCGGCATTTTGTATCTATCCAATATTAACGCCAGCAGAAAGTGTGGACGTGCTAATCAATACGTCCAGTCCAGAAGTTGGGTCGTCAAACTCTCTTTCTATCTTCTCGCGCCTTTTTGGGGACAATGATGCATTGTGAAAGGCACATGAGATGCCGTGTCCTTTCGCCGCTTGCGCCAGTTCCTTGCCAAAGCGTTTGCTGTGAACAAACGCAATAACCTTTTCTCCGGGAGACGCTTCACTGATTCTCTCAATCGCAGCCCTGAGTTTGCCATCCCAATCCGATTCGTTGGTAGTGAAAAACCTCGTGATAATCTTGCTCGGTCTCCAATCTCCACACGCCTTGATTGTGCGCTTGCCATTCAAACTCTTAACCCATCGCGCAACTTGCCCTGCATTGCTCATTGTTGCTGACAGTGTGATAATCCGTGCGGTCGGGTTCGCTTTTGTAAACCGCATCAAGCCGACTTCGACACTTCCCCCGCGCCCTTTCTGACCAATCAAATGGGCTTCGTCAACTACCACGCAACAGACTTCGGACAACCATCGCTTATGAGCGCAACTCCGCGTGCGAGCGTCAAAAGACTCCGTCGTCAATAATATCAACCGTGCCCGCTGCAACTCATCCAGCGTGGCAACACGGTCACCTGTGCTCAAGGCAATTCCACGTTCGCACAGTCCGCTCCGGTTTATCCACCGACGGTATTTCTCGGCACTCAAAGAGCGATAAGGGGATAGATAGACGCACCTACCCGTCGAACAGCCTAAGTGATACCCAAAGGCTGCCTCGGCGATGGCTGTTTTTCCCGTCGCGGTTGGAAATGAAACCACCAAGTTTACGTCTGCTGCGACATATGGGATAGCCGCTTCTTGGGCTTTGTTGAACTCTGGGAATGAAAAACGGAAATATGGAAATTCACTCGTTCTCATTGACTACCACGGCGGCTCTCTCAACCTCCTCCAGAACGAGTTCCACCAGGCTCCCTATTGCATCAGGACCTATCTCTGCCAGTCCGCCGGCGTCCCCTCTTGGACCGTTTGTTTCCACCTGTTCGCCGTCAATTAGCACGAAGACCTCACCATCAGCGTGACATCTTACCACCTCGCAGACAACAGGTGGTTCATGATCACTCTCGAATGGATGGCTGTCTGCTGATTTTCCTTTCTCGGTGTCTTTTCGCGTTAATTTTCCGGATAGCGCCCGCAGAAACATCTCAAAGGGCTCCGGAAACTCCCCTTGTCCTTTCGCATACACACCGTCGTACATTTCACTAGCATTTCGTGTAGCCTCCCGACAATTCTTCATTACAAGGCATTTTCGACATTCTTCATGATCCGATTCAAACGTCCTAAAGCAAGCCCCCATCGCAATGTTCTCGGTAAGATGCCTGTAGCCGTCCCCTTGCACTTCGGGCATGCCGTCCCCCCTTCTCTATTGTTCCTAAAACCATTCTGCACCTAGTTTCTTTTGCAAAAACGGGAGCGCCTTGTTGTGAAACACAGACCTCAGCCGGCTCGGAGGAACACTAATTTTCCTACCGACTTTCTTGCCCAGTTCCCTGACCATCGCGCGTAGGTTCCCAAAGTGTTCGGGCACAGCAAAACAAGGATCATCAGGATCGCCATAGCGCTGCGTGATGCTTTCTCGCTCGCATGGCTTTCCAGCAATGAGTTCTCGAATCGCAGCACGCGCCTGTCTGAGAGTCGTTTCCCCTGAGAGTTTGCGAAACGATTCGTAGTGACCGGGCAACTCATAGCGTTCGGCGTCGGGATCGCCAAACAGAGCAACGATTTCGACTTTATGTTTCGGATAGGTGTCAATCAGTTCCCGAAGGGTCTCGCGAAAATCAATGTAAAAGTGCGAGCGAACAGCATCATCGTGGGTTCTGCCATAGTACGATACAAAGCGATGCTCATTCTCCTCGTCAACACCGTCGTATCTCGCTGAGCATGCTTCGGAGAGGCGACATTTGACACACTCGGGATGCGCGGGGTCATCGCAGTTTCCGAAACATGGCCATTCCTTGCTTTTCTTTTTCTTTTTGAAAACCCGAATCGGACGCGTAGTATAGCCCTTGTCAAAATTCTCATACGCCATCCGCGCTGTGCTTATGTCGCATTCGCCAGAGGTAACAGGAGTAGGATTGACTAACCGGTGCATTCTTTTGTGCCGCTGACGATGGAACCGCAGATGTCCTAGCCTCCTCCAAATAACGTTGCAAACCCACGTCGAGAATAAGATCCGCTTCGGCTCCTCGCCTTGCTTTTGAATCTTTGGAGGATAGGGATGATACAAGGGCAATTTGCTCCACACGTGCGCGCAGAGGTCGTGCAACACATCGTGGTATTCTGCAGACGTATCAGAATGCCAGTGTCGTCCAATATACCGACAAAAGAGCCCCCTAATCGAGTCCCAAAAAAGATCCACCATCCATGGCTCTGCCCATCCCTGTCCTACCGCAACAGCCAGGCTCTCGGGGGTAGCCGGGTATTTTCGGCTCCTCTCTTGCACGTGGGTTTTTTCAGACGACGCGCCGACGTGGCTGCTCATATTCCCCTCCTCTTTAGGTCGCCGATTATCGGCACTCAGCACAGACATACTTCCCGTCAGAGGCAGCATTATATCGATCTTCATCTACGGTTGCAATTGATTTCTGCTTTTTCCATAACTTTTCTGAGATCTTCTTCAGGAAGACTTTTCGGGTCATAACCCCATGGCGTGTTGAGTTTAACCGTTGGGAAGAATTCTTTCAACGACTCATACGCTTTTCGTTGAGCCTCGTATCCTGCAGAGTCCCCATCGAACATCAAGCCGACGCGACTGGGATTCGCCTCAGCCAGCAGCCTGATTTGCGCGGAATGCAATCTCGCTCCGTCTATCGCTACGCCGAAATATCCCAATTGTCGCAGTTTCATGACCTCCCTTGCACCTTCGGTCAACACGACGGCACAGCCACTCTGCAAATCGTCAAACCCAAAGAGATGTTCGGCACTCCGGAAATTCTTTGGGAACCGCGTCTTCTTGTAGTCTCTTTCTCCCAATGTCGGGTGTCGCTTGAGCCACGTGTCTTTGCCGAGAACGTCTATCGCAGTAAACCCGGCTAGCGTACCTCGATGAAAATGAGGAACAATTACGCGATCAGCATAGAATCCACTACGAATTTGCACACACCTGTATAAATCCACCGTCTCGCGCGTTATCAGTGTCGCCTTCTTGCCAGGAGGGTGCATGAAAAACTCATAGCCGGAGCGGTACATTCTCCCCGTCTCTATCCAGCGCTGCGCTAGTTCGATATCTGACGGCGGCTCTTTTTTCTCCGGCTCCGCCCGAACCAGTTTCTTCAATTTCACCTGGGCGCGGCGGATGTTGGCAACGCTCATATCCATACCTCCAGTCATCCATTCCGCTGCCTCTTTTGGGGTACACTTGCGCAGACGAGACGCGACAAAGACCAAGTTCGACCCGCGACCCTCTGTAAAGCAGAAAGTCTCTCCCGTCTTCCGGTTCACAGTCCATTTCGGATGCGATGGCTCCCGTCCCACAAACAGGCGATGATCCGGACACCAACCCCATGTCTGGTCTCCGCGTTCCCTGTCTATCCGTACCCCCAGTCCGTCCAGCACGTCTCGCACCTCAACCCTGGGCATCAACCACTCGATATCTCGGAACGGCTCATTCTCCTCGTCGGTTTCTCTCGCCGGCTCTGGTCTGGACATGTGATTCCCACCACGATCACGGTATTCTTGTATTCCTAACCGGTCTCAAAACCGAGATGCCGTCACTTTTTCTAGTTTTTTCGCAATCAGGAATGATTTAATGCCGGAGATATCGTTGTTTCCGCTCGGGGTGAAACGCCGTAAACCTGTCGCTGCTCGTGTCTTGAGCAATAAAATCCAACGCCTCTGTCAGCCGCAAATCAGTACGCGTCACTGCAGCCAAAACCATCGCTTCCTTCGTCATAGGCTTCACGTCCTGCCAGTCCTGTGAGACGATGGCATGGCGGATTCGAGACAGGGTCATTGGCTCCATCTTCTTCGTCTTGCCTACGCCCTCTTCGACCAACGCCAATGTCAAGGCTTTAACCCCCACCATGACACCAACATCGCTCTCTGTCGGTTGACATCCATCCATGGCATACGCTTTTGTGGCTCCTATCCGGTGCAAGAGAGCCACTGTAAAACTAATCGCCATGGTCAAATCGTCAAAATCGTACTGCGACCCAAATCCACCCATCAGATAGGCGACCTTGACAGTGTGCGATAAGAGCCCGCCAACCGTTCCATCGTGAATTCGATCACTGTTCGGAGCATTGAAAAAGTCATCGCGAAAAGCATCAGTAAAAACCGCCCCAAGAAGACGAGCACAAGTCGCGTCTTTTGCCAAACCACACGCCTCACCAACCCTCTCGATGTACTGATCGAATTTCGCGATATCCGACTGCTGATTCGGTCCCACGACAACGTAGTTTGCCATCTCCGTTGCATCCGGTGGCTCGGATGGTTCGAGTTGCTGGGCTACTATCTGCGGCTTTCCCTGGTACTCTCCCACAGTTGCCAGGATAGCCACCCAGTCGCCATGCTTGAGCCCCTTGGCATCTCCCCAATGGCGTACAAAGGCTTCACCTGATTTATCCCGCAGTGTAAAGTCAGAGTAGATGTTGTTATTCCGGGCTACCTTCTCGAACGCCGCATGCACGTAATAGACGCCGGCAAAAGTGTCTCCCACCTCCACGTGCTTAATCAAGACATGCTCATTCACAGTAACCGGCGTTTTCTCTTTGTCGGAAACAGCACCATTTGCCCTTGCTTTTCGCACTGCGTCTAGCGCACTTGACATGGTTTTCTCCTCATTCGGTCTACCAACAGACAACACATTATACGATGAAGTCACTATTTTTTACTTTTCGTCACAGAAAAATTCAGAAAACCACGTCTCCGACATCACTGTAGCGAAATAACGCTTGTAGTCTTTGCCAATTTTTCCCTGTACCGCATCTAACTTCACATGTACCCACCCGAGATATCTATGCACTTGCTTGCTATCACACAATCGCTTGCAACGTTCATACATCCCTGGTTTCGCAGCAAACGACGACTTCCAGGTTTTTTGCACAGCCCATGGATATTGAGCATAGACTTCGAACACCGCTTGTATGGGTGCAAGTCGCTTTTTAGAACAAGAGGAGGAGGAGAGAGGACCGGCGCGGAGCGCCCTTCCTCCTCCTCCTTTTTTACCTATTCCCTTTCGTGTTTCTGTTTCTTTCTTTAGATCTATATCTGTTTCTATAGATCTAGACCGTGGTTGTTGAACAACCATGGTTGTTGAACTACCATGGTTGTTCAACAACACCGCCCTCGCAAGAGCGGTTTGTTTTTGTCGGTTTTTTTGTAGGTGCGCAAGGTGTTTTTCGCAGGCTACGGCAACGGTTTTTTCATCGCCAAATGAGATACAAAGAGACCTGCCCGGCTGTCGATGTATGCTCAGAACGCGCAACTGCTCCAGGCGATGAACCAACCCCATAGCAGTTTTCTTGGAGAGACCGGCGTAATCTGCCAGTGCAGCCAAAGAAACGTGACAATAGCCTTCCAGCATGTGCTCGGCCACAGCGTAGACAACCTGCAATTCTTTGCCGACAAAGCAAGGAAAAGCACGCGACACATACTCTGGAATCATTTCTGCGCTGCCCTCTGCGCCTTAAGCCTAGCCAAGAATCCTCCCCTTGGCGACGTGGTATTTCTCTGGGGAGCGTTTGACGGCTTCTGGGAGACATCCTGTGCCAAGGGGGTTCCCTGTCTACCCTCGCCCGATTCCAATGCGTCAGGAGCCGTCCCTGGGCTTTTAGCAGCCTTTTTTGCCGGTCTTCCCTCTTCCACTACCGGGTCAACTTCTTCGTGGAGGGTCGCGGCTCGTTTGGTAGCCTCGGTGTGTTCCTCCAAAACTTCCCCAGCTTCTGCCTTGACGGTGTTTGGCAGGTTAGCGCCCCTACTCCACCACTCGTCCTCCACCGCGCCTGTTTTTACACGGTGCCGCAGTTCGAATGAAAACGTGGCTCCGTCACGCGATTTCAAAACCTCTGCCGTCCAAAACCGGTCACAATCTTCAACCGTCTCCCTTTCTCCGGATTCGACTTGTGCTACATCATTCCCGTTATGAAGAATGCCAATGAATCCGTTAGCGGCATGTACCCGTCTTTTGGAACCGTACACGTTCAGTTTTCCGAAATGACGACCTTTCTCCTGACGCTCCTCGACGACAGTAGCAGCCTGTGTTGCGGTTACCAGGGGCACATTCAAATCAATGCAAAGACCCTTACAATCCCACGCAACCTTCGCTTGCTCGTCGTTTTCACTCCATGTTTTTTTCATTGGCGCAAGATGGTCAAGATAGTCAAGGACAATCACATCAACGCGAAAACCAGCCTGCTCAATTTCCATAAATTGCTGATATATCTCTCCCACAGTGGCAAATTGCGGTATCTCTTTGATGAAAATTCGCCCATATCCATCGCCGCGCAGTCTCTCCATTTCGTTACGCCACGCAATCAAGTCACCCTCTTCAATCGTGGCATTCTTGAATTCGAAATAATCTATCCCCGTGAAGAGAGACGCATATTTGAGATGTACCTGGTCGCGATGTTCCTCATTAGTGACGTGCAAGACATTTCTGCCCGGTCGAATACGCTTGGTGGGGTCTGTCTCCTCCATGTCACCAAGCACGATGTTTTTGGTGAGTTGTTTCAAAAAGGTCGATTTTCCGACGCCTGTGACTGCAGCAATGAGCGTCATTTCCGCCTTAAAAAGACCACCTGTCTTTCTGTCAAACCGCTTAAACCCAGTAGAAATCCCTCCGTAAAGTTCCGGGTGTGCCTTTCGCTCTTGAATGAGTCCGTCAAGTACCGTGATGTCAGTCATTTCAACCATCGGCTTCTCAAGACCCACGCCAGAGTCAAGTCGCACCGATTCACTTTTCAGCACACCCGTAGCGCCAGAGATGTCTCCCTTCTCCAAGTATTCCAGAGTTTTGGTGCAAATATCCGTCACCGAGTCCATCTGCTGGCGCTCTTGCAGTTTGACGATGAGCGCATCAGGAGCCTCGGAGACGACCGATTGCTGAATCAGGGTCCACTCCGTTAGATATCGGTCCCTTTCTTCGCTGTCGGTGGCATCAGGGTAATTTTTCGCCAACTCAGCCGCAAACAACTCATTGCTGATGACAGTAGGGGTCTGTTTGAAGAGGTCATAGCACATTGAAAAAATGGCTTTACGCAGCCCGGTAAACCAGACCATCTTGATGCGCATCATAAGTTGGCGCGCGACGAGTTTGTTGGTGGTGAGAACCTTCAAGAGATGGCGCTCAATTTCGGCAGTTTCAAACACCAAGCAACCCTCTCTACAACAATTTCTGAATTTCCATAGGACTCAATCTTCTCAGGACCGCTTCATCTGTGTCGTCACCAAGCACTTCCGTCGACACCAATTCTTTGCCGTATAAGACCTTTCTGATGCGCTCTTCAATCGTGTCCCTGACAATGAAGTTGACAACAGTAACGGCGTTTTTCTGACCTGTTCGATGGGCGCGGTCTTCTCTCTGACGCATAATAGCAGGAGCCCAATTATCATCGTAGTTGACAACGTATGTGGCTCCCGTCAGATTCAAACCAGTGGACAACGCCTCTGTCCCAATGATAGCGTCGTACTTCGGATTTGTGTTGAACGTCTCCTGCATAGCCGCCCGCTCTCGCGACGGGGTATCTCCATCGACCCGTAAAAAAGTCAATCCAAGATGCCTCAATTCACGGTCGATGATATTCAGCATCTGTTTGTACTGGCTGAAAACAATGGCTTTCTGACCACCATAAAGAATCAGTTCCTCGACCAGTGCCAAAAAAACCGCCATCTTGGAAGACGGCATATCCTCCTCCACCAACTCAGGATGGTCGCAAAACTGCTTGCATCGGATGACCCTCACCATTGCCTCGCTGTCTTCGCTACAAGGATGTTCACGCTTCGCAATGGCTTTGTATGCCTTCATTTCCCGAGGGCTCAAGGTGACGAACTTATTCACGTAAGTCTTGTCGGGCAACTCGGCTAGCACGTCTTTTTTCAGGCGACGAATGAAAAACGGTTCAATTCGCTTGCGTACCTCGTCGATGTGTTTATACTTCTTCACACGCCCCCAGTAGTCAAATTCCGCGTGGCGCTGCAGAAAGCGCAACCGGGCAGCAAACAATCCAGGCTTCACAAAAGCCATCACACTGTGCAGTTCTTCGAGTCTACCATCAAGGGGTGTCCCAGTAAGGGCTATACGAAATAGCCCTTTCAATTCCCTTACATGCTTCGTGCGCGCGCTGTTGAACGTCTTTATGTAATGCGCTTCGTCCAAAATGATGCAACCCCAAGCACGCTCGCGAATCGGTGATAGAACGGCTTCCCGATGCTTTGCCTTGTTTATCTGCTTGACTTTGCGGGTGGCTACTTCGATGCTGTCGTCGTCTTTTACGGTGATTTTTTTTCCGCCAAACAAATCCTGCGTCAAGAGTTCGTAATTCACCACGTAGAAATAAGGCGCTCCCTCTTTCTCAGTGTAGCGATACTTGCCGTTCTGCTTGCGGCGACAAGTGTAAACCCCACGCCACTGCTTGACGCGCTCTTCTGGAGAGCCATCAATGACCACATATGGCTCGTTAGTGAATTTTTCAATTTCCAGCGGCCAATTCCATTTAACTGCAGCCGGCACGACAATCAGACAGGACTTTTGCCCCCTTTCATAGCGCAAATAGCAACCACAAGCGAGCCCGATGACAGTCTTTCCGAGTCCCATCTCGTCCGCAATTAAGCAACACTCCCCGTTAGCCAGAAAGTACTTAACACCAAGTTTTTGATAGTTATACAGAACCTTCGTGATACCGCGCACTCGAAGTTGAATAGGAGCATCACGTTTGGAGAGTTCCGTAATTTCCCGCAGACGCTCCTCTTTTTGTTGCTGCTCTTTGAAAGCCTGTTCGAGAGAGGCTTCAATGATGGGATTGGGAACCGCCGCCAACATCGTTTCGAAGTTGGCGATTGTAAGCGGCATAACCCACATTCGGGTTTTTCTGTCAAATGCCGCCCCCGCCCGCTTCAGTTGCGCGCGGTGTTCGTAGCAATCAAGAGCACACAGCATTCCCGCTCGCGCAAGAAGCATGGACATATTCAATTCCCCGCTATGGCAATTCGCAGCCCATATTGTACGCGCAGGAAGATTTTTCTTGAGGAAAAATCAGAGATTCACCGGTTGTTTGAGCAAAATGGTTCCCTCGGCTACCGTATAGACCTTTCCCGAACCGACCTGAACCTTGATGTCGAAGACGTACTGCCTTCCGGTCTCCAGGGTAGAGGTGTCAGCGGGAACCAGGTAGAAATACATCTCGCCTTTGTTTGCTGCGCCGATTTCTCCCTCTCCCGCCACATCAGTTCGTTTCTGGAAAACAGCGACGGAATCATCTTTGCTCATCTTAGCCGTCAGCACCCCTATCGCACCGGTCAAATCAATCGCCGAGAGGCACCTATCTTTGACGTAGCAGACATAGGTCTTGTCATTCCCGGCGAAAAGAGATAGGCTTTGCAATACCATGTCACTTTTCTCCTTTGTTCTGTCAATCGTGCAAATAAGGGTCTCTGACCAATTCAATTCGCACTCTAACGTTTCAGGAACACCATATCTCGTATCCTCTGGCTCTGGAGGAAGCGGCCAGTCTTGATAGCGACCGTCAAGCCCCGGCGTGTTCATATCTAGCGTCATTGTTTCTGCTCCTTTGCCATGTAGAACTCGCACCACCGACAATCATCCTGCCGAACCTCGCGGCGCTTTTTCTCGCAAACACAGAAAACCACCTTCCTGATTTTACCGGTGCAACAACTCACCTCCCTAACCTGATGCCGACTTGCTAGAAGGCAAGATTCGATGTGTTTTTCCTCGTTCTTCAAGTGGACGCCTCATAAGCATCGCAGTAGTTGCAGTCATCTACTTTCACCTGTTTCTTTTTTTTGGAGCACTGGCAAACCGTAACCTGTCGTGTTCTTCCGTGGCAACACTTTTCCTCGCTCGTCACATATTCTGACCCGTGCGCACAGGGAATAATCTTCACTGAAAGCGCGCGACCCTCCCTGAATACTTTTGCGGGCTTCCTTCGTTTCTTGGCTATTGACTCGCCATTTTCCAGGCGCGCTTGAAGAATTTGCTCTTTGCTGGCTCCCAAAGGCAATCCCAGAGGACAATCCCATGAGCCAAATCGTCCCTCTAACCCAATGCGAAATTCCGCCGTGTTTCTGCAAGCATAACACAAAGAGCGACATTTACAGTGGGCAGTAGTCGTAAAATCTTCCATCATGCCTCCGAAACGATGATGGTGCCTCCCGTCCCGTAGCGATACATGTAATCAGGACCAGCACATACCCACATATAACCGTTGAATGTCGCGCCCCAATCGCCCGGAGGATCATCAGCCATGTTCGGTTCTATGGTAACCGGATGAGCGCGAAAGTCATAGTCGCAACAATCATACGGACCCAGCGAACTTGTCTCATCGTTATAGTATAGAGATGCCAAATCACAAAGCCCCACATCCCAACCTATTCCCACCTCGCTGACCGGAGAGCCAATGCGATACCAGAGAAGCAAGTTTCCTGGTACGAGATTACACTCTCCCGTCGTCAGATTCTTACTCCCCCATTTGTAGCCGTAGGGTTCGTTTGTTTGCCACCAACACGGATTGTAATAGTCCATCGCCCAAGTGCGAGACAACGCTGCCGAAGCCGTCACTGGGTCGGACTGAACACAGCCCGGATTCGTAAACCACCCCACCCAATAAGCATCTGGTATAAAAGGAGGAAAAGGGGGAACGTAGCCTATGTTAGGACGTAGGGTAATGCCGCTGACTGACATTTGCAATTGTGGAGTATATGCCAGACAGTAATCCGGGCAGCCTTCTTTTTCCATTGCTCCCAGTGCTTCGTTCAAGGTCTGAAACGGCTCCCAGGGAATCTCGTCCCCCGTACAAGACCACGAAAAACCGACCCCTGAGATGTCGTAACAGCCACCATCAGCCATCGTATTAAACAAGTCGTACCACTCTTCCAACTTAGCCTTGACTGTGCCGGCGCTGTCCGTTTCTCCGATAACGCTGATAGAGGGCAGTGTCAAATCTCGACACCGAAGACACCTTGTCGCGTCAACTAGCCGCATGTACAACGTATTCATCTTCCGTGGGGTCATACAAGCCGCCACCAAGTGATTCGGCGACATGTACGACTTCATCAGCGTTTGTCGATGGATGTAAGGTCCACTCCACCGCGCCCACAAAACCTCACTACGACCATGAATATTAGCATCGTTACCCATTGCATCCTGCTTGATAATGTCCACCGGATAGTTGATGCTGGTTGATGCTACCTCATAATCCCAGTCAAAGGGCACAGTGGCACAATCCGTTCCCACGGTTAGTCTCTTTGCCTCGTATTCCCCGGGCATTTCAACGCCAGGAAGGTCAAGATGCATTGCCGTTTGCCCACATATCCAAGATTGTGAACACGTACCATAGATGTCATTCGGGTCAGGTGGCAACGGCGCATCGTGAGTGAGAACGTAAAAAGTAAAGGATCCCGACTGACCCGACTGTTTTCCTGTCGCCGTCGCAGTCACAGTGCCAGGCTTACGAATCTGCATGATATTGGTGTCATGACAGAAACTCGCGACAGTTGACGGAGAGGCAGACCAGGAGAATTTCAAGTCATCGTAACAACTCTCGGCAGACCAGGTAATGCAAGTGCCAACCAAAACGTCCCCGGATTCCCATGCTGAACTCAACCGGAGATAGTAAGTTCCTGTGCTGTTCGAGGGTTGTATCGCCGCGCCAACGTCCTCCAAAATGTTCACCGCGAGCCCCAAACTGACCGCTCTGTCTGGATAACTGTCAGAGGCAGCCCACACGAACTCAATTCCGACAGTTAATCCCGTCATTGTGTTCCCACTGAACGAAAGCCTGGTGCCATAACTCGTATGCCAAGTAAACGTATCCGGACGACCACTCACCCATCTCGGAACAATGCTTTTGGTTTCCCCCACGTGCAGTGCGTTGCAGGCGGTAAGCATAATCTCATCAGGATACACCCAGAAGTCAGTATCCTGCAGTTCCCACCTGTCCGCCGTGCTCCCACTCCAAATGCCACTGTCAGCCCCTTGATAACGCAGTCGGATAGTGCCACCAGAAAAATAAGGGTACGCCGTCAATACGTGCGTGGTTATGACACCAGTCGAAGGATCAATATCCGCAACGTCGGCTCCACCGTCCAGGCTCCAGTTATACGAATGGTCGATGGCGTTAACAGTCTCCGCAATAGCCGTTTCAGAATCTATGTGCAACACGCCATTCCAAAAACCGCGCAACCGAACAACTCCGTAAGTCTCTTGCTCGTAGACATTTAGTGCGATGGTGCTGGTGATGCCCGAATCATCACCTGTTGCCACGATGTTGGTACTCCCCGCTGCAACCGCGCTAACTCCCCCGCCGGCAGACACGGTAGCGACCGACTCATTGGAAGATGACCAGGAGATAGATTCGGCTGTGCCTATTTTTGTCGCAGTAAAGGCGCTGCCATCTCCTACCTCCATTACGCGCCGCCCAGAAACAACAATCAACTCGTCACCGTCTGCGTAAACCCGGATGGACGTGCTTGACTGGGAGTAGGTATCATCGCCCACCACTTCCACCTCAGCCGTACCAGGCGTGTTGCCGGTTAAAACCCCCGTCGGCGAAATGCTCCCCGCGCCAGTTGCTGACCACTCGTAGGAAGGGTCCGAAACCAGAGTCGTGGATGCCAATAACGTGATATTTGCGCCCACTTTGACAGCGTTTGCGCCTGAAATATCTATGACCACATACAAGTCGCGGTAGGAGCCCAATTCGAAATAGCCATCAACACCGCTGTTGAGTCCTACCGCTCGAACCGCAAAGTAACCCCTGTACGGTCCATATGGAGAAGGAGTAGTCTGCCAGGTAATCAGATTTGAGCGAATGATGACCGATGCAGGCTCCCCAGGCACGGGCTCTATGGTAAACGTGTCATCAGAATTAGAGGGCTCCTGCAACCAATAACTGGCATACGACCATTCAACCGACCACTCGTATTCCGTGTCGGTCAAATCGGGGCTAACCGTCTCCGCTGTGAATTTTGCGCCCTCTCCCTGCATAAGACGATTGACGCCCTTGATTTTGACCCAATCGTATCGCCTTATAACGGGAGCATAGGTATTCAACACCGAACTCCCTCCCGCCCTGACAATCCCCAATCCGTAGTAAATCGAATTACTGTAGATACCGGTCGTGTCGCACAGGCAGGTTTTGGTCAGAGGATAATGAGGCTCTATGATGACCTCAAAGCATCCAACAGCACAAGATTGATTTCCAAACGCCTGTAGGACACCAGTTTCGTTGATGTAAGCAGTATTCCCAACGTTCTGAGGTCCGACAGTGTAATCCGTATCAGAAGCGCCGACAGTGCTGAGTGTCAATGGAATGCCGTCGCGAATGGCAGAGGACACTACCTGATATGGTCCTTCTATCTGAACGTAGGAATCAGGAGCCATGCGGGAATAAGTCTCAGCAGGATATCCACCATCGTAGGATTGCCGCGATATGTCCCGCCAGGTGCCCTTGTTTGTGTAGCCCGTATCATTCCCGACGACACTGATTTCAACCCTGGGAAGAGAATAGGAACTGGAAATGGAACCGTCGCCCGTGATGTCGGTTGCGAGGTGACATTTGATACACCTTATCTCAGCCTGGTTTCCTGTGGCGCTGACTATTTCGAAATTCTCGGACCTGTTGACGCTCCAGGTGTAACTCGTGTCTGTGCCGCCAATAGTCTCTGCCGTAAAGGTCGCCGTTGTTCCGTTTACAATGTGTGTGGGACCAGTAATCTTTACCAAGCCGTATGTGTAATGTTCTGACCACGCCGAGGTAACCGTTATCTCGTGGTAAAGCCCACTATCGAGCCCCTCCGCAGAAAGAGTCGCGGTGCCGATATAGCGAACATTGAAAAACCACGTTATTGATTTCACCAAATACATCACATTGCTATTGTCAGAAGCGAGGGTGTAACCGCTATCTGTCGCATTTACGGTGACGATTTGCAAAGAACCACCGTTCTCATATATGTATTTGGATTTCAATACCGGAGGATTTTCATAGACAAAATAAACATAGGGAGTGCCTGGGGCAAACACGCGCACCACCATGACTTCTGATTCACCAGTATCGTTGCCCGTAGCCGTAATCGTCGTTGTCCCGGAAGCCAGCGCTGTAAATTCCCCGCCCTCGTCAATCTCTCCGACGCTGGGATTTGATGATGTCCAGGCGTAACCACTGTCAGAGCCCCGGAACGTCCTGGCTGTGAAAACAGAAGTGTCACCGACTTCGTAACCGTCGCGCCCTGTAACCAAGACCATCGGTTCCACCCATGCCTCTTCGAGCACGACAAGGTCAATCTCTGTTGCCTGATTCCCGGGACCATATGACCTGAGAGTAACGCCCAATCCTCTCAACCGCGAATCAAAATAATGGTTTACGGTCGCCCCTTCAAGCGCTCGCAGGGTATTTGGAGCCGGCAGCGATAGTGCAGAGGCTGTACTGGGAGACGCCCCCTCTGAGCCCATCCACGGCCACCGCAGGAGATACTGAGTTGTCAGCCCAACATCGACCGGCGTGATATCCTGTTCTTCACCGGCAAACATCACGCGCGAGAAGGAAGTGAGATAAGCAACACGAGGCGTAACCGTCACATCGTCGTAGGTGAAAAGCGTAGCCGTCCCTGAAACATTCAGATAGTCGTAGCCTCCTCCGGCTACTTCCTTTCGGCGCTGTTCCAGGTAGGTAATCGTAACCCTGACTACTTCGGAGGCAGAGGCGGTTACGGTAAAATCACCAGTGTCCTCATCAATTGAAATGCGGCTGCTGTCGCTGGTACTCCACGCGCTGTCAAAAACGTCATAACCACTTGGAATGTGTCCTATCAGCGTTTTTGCGAAACCACCACTCTCCCCGACAAACCACGTGCCCTTTCCGGTCATCTGATAGAATGGGTTGTTCGTCTCGTAATTGCCGAAGGAAACGGTCATGTGCAGGTTTCCCAAGTGCCCGGAGCATCAATTTCCACACGCCGCTCTGCCGAAATACTGTAAAGACCACCTGCTGAGTCATAAGTGAAATCCTGATAGTACGCATACAGGTAGGACCCATGGAAAGAAGCCCCTGTCTGTACCGTCACAATCACACCATCATAGTCCGCAGCATCGTCCACCCTGTTCCACGTGACGTTTCTGGCTGGCGAAAGGTGCTCGCCCGCATAGGTAAGGTCTTTGGGGTCAACAGGTTCCGAGGCGGTTGCTCCTCCTGTGCCGGCAAAGTCAATTATCGGCACACCATCGGAAAAGCCTTCAACAGGAGATAACCGCACTGCCTTAATTTCCGGCTTGGTAAAAATTGGCAGATAGTCGTAACCGTCGACAGCATCCTGCACGCTTCCGCCGCTGACGTGATATCTGTTTATCGCCCCGCTGCAGCAACACAATGCTCGCCACGCTTTTTTCGTTGCGTCAAAATCCGATTCGTCAATCCAGTAAAGCGTCCCTTCGGTATCGTCATATTCCGGTGGGGTTCCTGATGGCTCGACCTCAAAGTTGGTCCAGAACCACAGCATGAGAGTATTCGTATCAGAATCATAGGTCAGAGTCGGACTGATAACCTCTCGCAATGGCTTCAGAGCAGTGGCGGATTCTTTGTAGGTTGCACACCGTAATCCGTTTGCAAACTCACCATCCGCCAGTGAACGACCACACATCAGAACGCGCTCATTGGTGCTCGGAGCGTCGGTGGCATTCATCTCCCCCATTAGGTTGCCGCCGTCCCAGTCATAGACGTTCATCTCGCTAACGTCCTCTGTCAGGCGGTCAGGGGTGAAACAAAAGGTGTCAACGTCCCGGTAGACAATCGTTTCGGGTTGACGGGATATATGGACGACCATGGCGCTTCCTCAAACAGATTCGTAGAAAACGGTTATGCTAATCGGAACACCTGCCTCACCGTCGTTATAAATGCAAATCGTCATGTCTTCCATGACGCGCACCGCAACCTGTCCAACCAGGAAAGTGGGTCCTTGCCCTTCCCATACTTTCTCATGCACCACAACCCCATGGACACCTTTGACTCGTCCGTCCTTGACTGTAACCCCTGTACTGCCACCGGTCAGTTCATCCACAACAAGCACGTTTCTCTCGATAGCACGGTTCAAGAGCCCATTGCCGCCCTTGTTGAAAAGCAGCACGTCTTCATGCTCGCCATTGGAACGGTCAAGTCGCCCCCACAAGGAGTCCAAAATCGTCGCCTTGGTTTGTTGAAGATGCTCGCCGTGAGGGTCCTGAGCGTCGCCGGTGTGTTTTGCAAGGTCATTAGCATAGAATTTTCCGGGTGGTTGCGCATCAAGAATTGGCGACTTCCCGGTTAGGTCAAGGGTAGCAAGCAAGAGATAAGTCGGGATTGAATGGGCATAAGGGAGGGTCTTGGCAACAGGAGTAAACGCGCTTTCATCCTCGTAAAGATGAGAAGTAGCCGCGACATAGAGATAGTATTTCCTCCCGGAACTCAGATTCTCCCACATGATTGGCTCAGGAGTGTAACAATAGCCGCCATTCAAAACGCCCTCCAAGGAGACATTTTGACCAGTCCTCGATAAAAGAACGGTGCGACTCCCGTTGTAGTTATCAATGACGCGGTAGTTCCCATCCTGAAAGACGCAACATTTGATCCCTTTGGTGCCGGCAAGAAGTTGGTTTTCGATGATATTGGCTCGCCGTTGTTCCTGGGCGGCGCTCATGAAAGTGCCATCTTGCATGTAGGGAATGCCAAAAACAGGAGTTTTCTTGTACGGCTTCGCCATTTTGTTCTCCTCATGTCCCCGCGCATTCGTCACCGCCGCAGGTAGACTGTCCGCAGCAGAACGTGCCTTTGCGTTTTCGTTTCTTCTTTGCGCTGCTCTTGCCGGCGCTGGTTGCGTTAATGATTTTGCTCATCGGCGTCATGGCTGCGCTTTTTGCAATGGACCGATTTATGAACCAGCGATTTGCCGAACTACGGTTGCGAAAAAACATTTTGCACCCTCGATTATACCAATTTGCCCGATGCGAGTTCGAAACTTGTCGTCCAGGTCTTCGCTTGCAAATCTATCGAATGCGTCACCGAGTAGATGATGTATTCCCCAAACCTATCGTAGGGAACAATACGCGGATCACCCGGAATGCTCACACTACCAGTCAACTCGTAGACTTTGGTGAGTCGGCTGACGTTGTCCATGATGTCTTCCAACTTTTCCTCTGTCACAAAACCAGGGACACCGTAGACCATCGGCTTTGACCATGGAACCCTTGGCGTAATTTCGTCGTGCTGGTTCTGCGTGAGGATAAGCGGCAGAAGAACAGAATTGCTCGCGCCACCAGCCTCGCTCACTTTGAACGTGGGCTGCCTCTCCTCGGTCTTTATCTCCTGCAATCCAATGACCACAATCTCATTGCGCAAGTCCTCGAAGTCCGGCGTTCGGTCTATGCTCATGATTTTTACGTTTGGATAATCTTCCCTACGGTCAGGTCCCAAATCACTCGCCGGCGGCAAACCGTCTTCCTCTAACTCGTAAAAGAGCAAAACGCCATCAGGAGACATGACAAAATTGTGGTGACTCAACTCCATAACCTGGTTTAGGGCATCCAGGACAGTTGTTCCCGTTTTGAAATCAACCAGCGGCGCGGAGATGTCCGTACTGGAGTCTAGCCGCGAATCCCCATCGGCATGAGCAAGACTATAGTTGATACCCGCGTACCGGCACAGGAAATCAACCACGTCCTCTAGTTTGTAGCCATCGAAGAAGGGCACATTGATGAGGACGATGTCTTCCATCTTCTTTGTGAGCCCCACCAACGGAACAGTAGCATCAGCACCGTCAGAAGACGCAGTGTCCCCAAATCCCATGCCAAGACCAGTAAACAACCTCTGGGTTTCCGGGGTGTAAGGACTCGGAGACTTGTCAACGTCAACCGTGATACCGCCAATAGCCTGTTCAAAATCACTTGTCTGACCAATGTAACCGTACTTGTCAATGGTTAATTGCCCGTTTATGCCATCGAGACTCGTGGTGATATTGACTGCCTTTATCCAATCCTGTAACCTCTTGACGTTAGCAGAGTAGGTCGCCGTGGTTGCCGTATCTAACGGAAATTCTCCATTATCCGTAATCGTCGAAACACCGCGCCTTTCTTTTGAGCGTAAGAGGTAGCCGAAACACTCAGCGGCTCGGCGACCTGGAAGTTCGTCGCTGGATTTGATCCCTATCCGGTCAAACTTCCATTCGGCGTCCTCAAAACCCTCCAGACCGACATCCTTGAAGTTGTAAAGCCTCTCGCGCACTTCATAGCTCGTCCGATTGTCCGTCCAGATGGCATAGGCAGTATGAGTATAAACAACACCGCTTGGAGGCGCTTCATCGGGATCAACGTCCTTCGGCGAGATGAAAAACGAGTCAAGCACAGCAGCGGCACTGAAGAATGCGGGAACGTAAGCGACTTGAAACCGGCAACCGATCATGTTAAAGTAAATTTCTTCGCCGAAATCCACCACCGCTTCGTTCGACGTTGCCCCTTCTTTGTTGACGCTGATGAAAATGTCTGCTGGATTGTCAGGGTCGAAGACACCCTGGGCACCTCCTTGTCCTTGGAAGTGATAGTCTGAATTGTTGATGTTGAGGGTTTTCGTTTTCACGCAGAAGCGACTGGAAACGTTGACATTGGTGCGAACGTCCTGGACCCCGTTTTGGACGACAAGACCATTCCACACAGGGTAAAACAAGAGGATGTACTTGAGATCCCCTTTCACGGCTCCGAATTGAGGTGGAACTTCTTTGGCGTCAGCGGCAAGAAGTTGCACCTCGGTTACCTCTTCGCCAATCTTGACAATAGCTTTGCCGTTGTCATCCATCCTCACGTAAACTTCACCAAAGATAAACTCGATGATCCATTTGCTTTTCGCGTTGCTAGGACTTCCTGTGCCGCCTACACACGGGGTGATGTTGAAAAAGAGACAAAACGCACCTTGCCCGACTAATTTAGCAGGGGTCCACTTGTCCGCTGCGTCTGGGGGATCGGTGGGCTCTGGAAGCGTCAACACTACTATCGTGGGCTCATCACTATCATCTGATTTGTGTCTGCTCGTGAAAGCAACGCCGCTTCCTGACCGGTCAAATTTCTTCCGTTTTTCAAGTGTGGAAGGTACGGCTCCTTGAACAGCCTCAGCCTTCCAATTGAAACCATCTTTTCCAAAAATGTTTTCGTAGTAGTCTTCGTCAGACGGATTGTTCGTCACATCGCTAATCCTGGCAAATTGTGTTGCGTCACTCTCAAGAACCCCATTAGCCAGAAGTGCCTGGCTTGGGATAATAATCTTCGGCATCATGGAACCCACACCAGAAATGAAACCAGACGCAGCATTTTCGAGTGCGTTGTTCCACGTAGCTGGATTCACGAAAACGGGAACCTGATCACCTTCCCAGTAATATTGTCTAACGTGTTTCAGATTCCAAAAGTACATATACTGCATCAAGAGATTAGCATCGTCTCCGGCAGGGTCAAAATCTTCAGGCACTTCCGGGTCGGTGTCTTGGACGTTGACATCCGTCCCGTAAACCCTTATCGTGCTCAAGTCAAAATCAACGCGCGTGAACGTATATCGCGTAACTGTCGGATCACTTGGAACCGGAACATCATTCCCGAGTTTGATACGGGGATTGTTGGACTGCACGATTTGGGGCAGCAGAATTGTCTGAACAGTCATGTCGTCATATTCCTAACCGGGACACCAGCCGCACTCGCCGAACGTAGGAATTCCGGGCTACGAACGACCTCTGGCATGATGTTCTTGACTATGCGCCTTACGCTCGGAGTGATATTACCGTCGCCATCCAAACCAAACGTCACTTCGACGCTGATGCTGCCGCCCGCCACACCTCCCGCTCTTCCGGCAGTCTCGGGTGTCGCTGTTCCACCGGCAGCAGCAAGAGTTGGACCTGCTCCCGCTGAAATTGCTTCAGGGGGAGGAATCACACCGGCTCCAACCCCAATGCCTGGGGCGGCTGTAAGAGGAGCAGCGCCTCCAGAAGGAGCGACCGTCAACGCTGCCTCATTCCTTTGGACAACTTCAGCAACCCGTTCGCTCACGCTTGCTGATTGCTCGTTTGCTTTCGCAGATCTATTTATCGCTTTTGCTTCTGCACGGGCATCTCCTCCGCGCGTTGGAGCCACGGTTGTGCGGATCCCCTCACCTTTTGCCAACGAATATAGATTTCCCATAGCCTTGTCGGCTTCGTGACGCATTGGGGTCGCGTCTAAGGAGCCTACTATCCGGCCGAATTGGTCCACATAACCGCCAAATCCCTGTTGCGCATTCTGAAGGATTTTTGCCGCGCTAAGATTCATCTCGGCGGCTTTGCTTCCCTCTGGGACGCGACCTGCTGTGGCAAGCCTCCGCGCCTGCATTCCCGCAATTGTCACAGCACCCTCAGGAACCACGAGACCACCAGGACCAATTGCTTGACCTCGCCCCATAACGGCAGCACGCGACAGCAATCCGCGCCGGGCTCCTCTCTGCGCTCGAATGGCTCCGAAGGTTTTCTCTAACAGTTTATCGTAAGCATCGCGCTGAAGTCCCATCGCCTGCTTTGTCACCTCAGCAGCCGCCTTCGCATAGTTAAGTTTCAGGCGTTCAGCATGCGCCGCCTGCTGAGCCTCTTTGGGTGTGTTTTTCATGTAGTTTTCGTATGCTTCTTTGGCGATATTTGCCTCGCGTTGAGCAAGAGCAAGACTCTTACCCTGTACGTCTAAGATCATCCCAATGCTTGCGCCGGTCGCCTCAAGAAGATCACGCTGAATGTCAAGCCTTTCGCGTTCAAAGTCGATTATCTTTCGTTCTGCTTCGAAACGACGTTCAGAAGCCTGGGCTAACTCGGTTTGCGCATCTAACTCCACCTTTTGTCGAGCCGCTTGTTGTTCGTTTAACACTTTCGCAAATTGTGCGCGAATCTTGGCCCGTCCTACTTCTGTTTTCGCCGCCTTTAGTTGCGTTTCCCTGTCTTCCAGAGCGCCCTTTTCCAGAGCATCTATTCTCGCCAATGCGTCCGCTTGTCCCTTCAGGGTAGCTTCGCGTGCTTTTGCTTCCGCGAGAGCAGCGTCTCCTGTGTTCAAAGACACAGCAGCCGCATCAAATAGCGTGCTTGCGTATTCTTTCTGTGCCTTCGTGGCTTGTTGTAAGTAGGAAATATCTATCGCTCGTAACTGCTCACTATAGCCATCGGTAAGTTTGGCTGATTGCAACAGGAGATCTGCCTCTTTCTTGGCAACCTCCTCAAATGCCACCTCCAGTTTTCCGCTCGTGGCAATAACAACACTAGAGACGATGTCAAGTGGCCCGACAATACCGGAAACATCAATTGTTGCGTCTTTCCCTATGAGTTTCTGGGCTTTCGTGAGCGCCTTGTCTAATCTGTCTCGCGCCGTAGCAAACTTCTCACCGAGGGCACGAATCTCTCCTTCTGGTTTGCCTTCCTTTATAGCCTTTGTCAACTCGCCAAAAGCCACGCGCATGGCAGAGACACTACCACTCGCGGCAGATTGTAGTTTGGCAGATTGAGAACCGAGGATCTTCCCAACATCACCACCGAATACATCCTTCAGGTTTTCCCCGACAACATCGAAGCTAGTCGTCGCCTGCTCAAGTGCCGCGTTGAGTCCCGTGCCTCCCTTGGAAATCATTTCCAGGTTCGCCCTGGTCTCCTCTACTACCTCAAGTTGTCGATTCAAGGCTTTTCTCTGCGCCTCCATCGACTCTATAAATTTCTCTTCGCTATTTCCTACAAGATTTGCGAGTTCAGATCTCTTTTGGGCGATTTCTGCCTCGCGCTGCAGGCGTTGAACCGTTGGATCTTTTTCGAGGAGTTCAAGCGAAGAATTCAGAGTTGAGAGATACGCTTCCGCCTGACTAACAAGTTCTTGCGTGATTTTGTCATGAGCACGAGTAATATCAACGCGCTTCTTGTCGATTTCTATTGCTTTTTTCGAAGATGTCTCAATAGTTTCCAGCGTGCGGAGCCTGTTTTTGAGGACAACGCCTTCGGCAATGTTATCCTTTACGATTCCCTTTGCTATTCTCAAGAGTTCTTCGGTTGTCTTGCCCTCAGCAACGCCTTCCCCCATCGCTCTTTCCACGGCTTCAACGATCCTGGCGCGAAGCGGGGCAATCTTGTTAGCTATGTCAGCAGATTCCTTGGCTTGTTTGGCGTATTCGTCTTCGTATTTTTTGACCTCATCTGCCAGCGCCTTGTGTTTTGAACTCTCTTTACTGACCTTCCCCAAAGAAAGATTTGCATCAAAAAGGCTCTCGCTAGCGGCGCTGAATTTCTCGTCTGTCAGTTTGGCGCTGTCATCCAAGACCCTGAGTTCGGCGAGATTAGCCATGCTGACGGCAGAAACAATCTCGTACTGTTTATTCAAATCAGAGATGCGCTCCGCTGCCTCTTTTGTGACATCAGAAATCTCCCCAATCTTGCCAGATTTGAGATGAAGGCCGCGCGCGTCAATTTCGACGGTCCCCTCAAGCCTCTCAAGGAGTTTGACGTCCTGCGCATCGACGACACTTCCTTTGAGTTTTTCCAACTCTGTGCCGACTTCCCTACCCGAGCGCTTCATCATGTCCTCAAGTTTCTTGCTTGCTTCAGGAAGTCTGCGGAAGTCCTCTATTGCTTGCTCAGTGGAAATCGCAAGAGATTCCGACTGCTTTGTTATGATTCGCGAAAGGCGCTTAAGAGGATCGCCAAGAACCTCTGTGCCGATGGAAAGTTCCAAATCGAGGAGTCTTTTCTCTATGCCGGACTCAAGGGTATTCTTAACAACGTCAGGAATGCCTTGGTATTGACCGACGCTTTTGAGGATTGCCTGTGTGAACTTCTGAGTTGCTTCTATTTCAGCTTTGTGAAGCATTGTGAGAGCGTTGCGCCTGTCTGTGGCATTCATATCAGCATTGTTGAGAATGTCGCGACGAATCTTCGCAAAAGAGCCACCAAGACGATCAAACTCTCTGGTACTCGCAGCCACGCCGTCGCTTAGTGCCCTCTTGAACTCAGCGGCTGATCCGCCGAGATTTGCAAGTTGTTCGAGTTCCAGCGCGCTTACTTCCTGACGCAACTTCGCAAGGGCTGTAATCTGAGAATCATTAGCCGCTTTAATCGCACCAAGAGAAGATTGGAGTGCTTTTGCAGAAGATTGGACACGCTCTAGTTCTTGCCGTGCGCTTCGTTCAAGATCTGCCCTTTGTTCTGCTTCTCGCGCGGCGTCTTGTCGAGCCTTTCTTTCTTTCTCACTAACAAAGAGAAAGTCGCTTGTGGCAGAAACCCAATCCTTTGCTCCGGAGAACCACGTATCCCATTGCTCTCCTGCCACTTTTGTTTTCTCGCCAAACCATTCTATCGCGTCTGATGCCTTTGTCGCGCTGCCCGTAAAAGCACCAATGGTGGCACCGGCGGGAGAAAGAAAAACATCAAGCATCTTTCCGAAATTCGTTTCTTTGAGGAACCTGCCACTCTCCTTCGCGGCGTCGCTAATCTCATCGCCGTACTTGGACAAAACAACAGCCGTCCCCGCGAAAACCGTCGCAAACGTAGCCGCCGCAGCCCCGGCAACACCAAGTGAGGTAGCCAGAACCTTGGTGCCAACCGTCCTGACAGCACCCCCCAATCCCTGCTGCGCCACCGTCTTTCCTGCTCTTACTATCCCCCCTGTTACGCCTGTCGTGCGTCCTCCGATGCGTTCGCGAATCTTGTCAGTAATCCTTCCAAGTATCCCGCGTGATAGATCGGTGCCCCCTACCTTCCTGTTGATTCTCCTGAGAAGTAGTGTCTGAGTAAAGGCTGTTTTCGTCAGGATTCCTAGTCCACCTGCGGTTGCAAATGCGGCAGTCGAAATTCCGCCAAGAGTCGCAAGTTGAGCAGGCAGCGCTTCGACCAAAACACGCTGGACGTCCTCCATCACCTGATTCGTGCGGTTGATAGCATGAAGCGTTTCAACCTGAGCCTCAGATCCTTGAATAGCCGCCTTTTCCTGGTCCGCCCCAAGCAGTCCAGCCATCTGAATCTCAATAGCCTGCTGTACCTTTCCTTGTTGCGCCAGTGCAAACCATGCTTCCGCTTGATCATCTAAAGAGGCAGTAATCCTGAGATCGGTCTCAAGGCTAGGAATCTCTTTCAGGAGATCGATATACGTTTCCAGTCGCTTTGTCGGGTCCTCACCAAAAGCCGCTTCCAACTTTCGAGCAGCCCCAGCAAGTTGCTCCACGCTTGCCACGCCAGAAACAGAGCCGCTAACCAATACCTTCTGAAACTCTGCCGCCTCCGAAGTGGTGAGCCTGAGTTCCCTCCGAAGAGATTCCAGGCTCGCAATCGAAGCATCACTGACAGGAAGTTGCCGAGCCGCAATGTTGGTTTGAATCTGGTACCTCGCAAATTCCTTTTGCATCCCGACAAATCTATCGGACAGTTCCTTAACCTTGCCAGCAGCGTAAACAAGCGCAACACCGAGCGCCAGAGCCCCCGTCGCACTTCCCCCGAGACCCCCCGCAAAACGCTTGGCTTCCTCGACTCCTTCTTGCATCTTTTTCTGGAACAGGTTGAGACTCTTCTCGCCCTCTTCAACTTCATCTTCGAATCTAACTATCGCTTCAGCCAGGCTCCCAATCTCAGCACGCTCGTCAGCCAACCCCGCTAGGCTCTCCCTAAGTTCCTGGGCTTTTTTCGCCGCCTCTCCTGATTCATCCCCTGCTAAACGTATCGAGAGTTCAAGATCAGCCAATTCACGAGCCTCTTCACGCATTTGATCTGTCAGTGTTTCGTACTTGGCTGCCTGCTCCCGAACCTTGTCAGAATGCTTCCCTGCCGCTGCTGCCGCCGCATCCCACTGTTCCGGACTAATCACATTCCCCAAATCGCGCATGACATCAGTAAGGCTAGTTGAAGCAGCAGCAACCTCTTCAATTTCCTCAACGACGTTTTCGTAACTGTCAACAACACTTTCAACAACCCCAATGACATCGCGCATTCTTTCATTTTCAGCAGTCAAACGCGCTACTTCGCTTTGTTGGTCTACTGTCAATTTCGTGCCGGCTGCCATCTGCGACTGGTATTTACGGAGTTCCTTGGTGTTTTCCTCGATGGTTCGCTGGGCTTTCTGAAACTCTCCGCGCATCCTGGCGAATTCAACAGTCGACGTCCCGACAGCCTTGCCGTAGCGATCCCAATCTTCCGGCTTCAGTTTTGTTGAAACGCCACCCAATGCCTCAGATACGCTCTTCAAATCAGAAGCGGTTTGATTGAAGGTTTTGCCAATCTTGTCAATCGTGCTGTTGGCTTTCTCCACTTCATCAGCCAATCCAGCGTATTCGGTTTTCAGTTTGCCGAGTTCACGTGCCGCTTCCTCAAACTCAGCACTGTCAGGAGCCGCTTGTGCTTTCTGTTTCTCGACCTTTTGGATGTTTGCCGCTAAATCTGTCATCTGCTTTTTCGCAGAACTCACGCGCGCAGCCATCTTGTCAATCAAAGTCGCCGCGTCTGACAGCGTAGCGTCCGTCTGGCTCGCAAACTGTTGGAGAGCCTTGTCATAGTCTTCTAGCGGATTGGCAGCATCCGTTTTGAGGTCGATATTCCGAGGCATTGATTATCCCCTTAAGTCAGAAGTGCCTGACGTTCGAATTCTGTCAGCAGCACATCCATGAGCGACGGGGTGATTCCACCAACTCGGCTCATGCATTCGTCAGTCAACGAACCCCCGTCAAATTCCAGTTTCACCGTCTGTCCTTTTGCATCCACCACCGACCAGTCTTTCAAGTGATAGCGCAGGTAGAAAAGGCGCAACTTAACTGGGTCAGAAAGGAACTGCCGGGTCCGTGCATCCCATGTCATCGCCTGCTCGCGGTAAGTCAGCATGTCATCGTATGTGGGATGGGTAAACTCAGCCCATACCATAAACCTCTTCAGATATTGCAACTTGCCTGTGGGCTCTTGTCCCTCAGCCACCGCGACGATGAGTTGAGGTCTTTTGGTTTCAGGGTCAAAGAGGATCTGAGCATTGATACGAAGTCGCTCGCTCTCCTCGATGAAAAGCGACGGGAAAACCTCCTCTTGGGTAATTTCCTGCTTTTCTGTCGCTTTTTCGCCGTCTGTCTTCTCCACAACATCCTTATCGCCGGCTTGCGTCTTAATTCCCGTCGCGGTCTGCTTCTCCGCAGAATCGTCCTGGACTGCCTCGTTTGAGCCATTTTCAGGCACGCTAGCAGCCTCTTCGGGCACAGCAGCCTCTTGTGCATCCTGCGCCTCGCTGTTGCCGTTCCTGGCTTTCTTTGCCACTTTTACAGCCTCTCCTTGTTTTGTGTCCGTCATCTCATCCTCTCCTTACGCTGCTCTTTTCGCAGCATAGGTCCCCATCACGACAAATCTCACGTCGGTCAATGGGTATTCCGCTAAAACGCGCCGGAAGAAATCACAATGGCATCCGAGCCACTGTTCGCCGGTGCTCCTGCTTTCCACGTGTGAGTAAACGTCCCCAGGTCTGTCGGTCCTCCAAAGTTGTAACCCTCTGACCCCGTCGTCCCAGTCAAGGTAAAAGCCGACGTGAATATCTTGATGGTGTCATGCGCCAGAACGCCGTCGTAGGTCGTCACATCGAGACCGTATTCAACAACTCCCACCCTGATGTAACGTGGCCAACGATCATCCTCAGCCGGGAAAGAAACTACATCAGTGACCACCATCTGATTCAAATAGACTGGCTCCGCCGACTGGGTGTAGTTGAATGTCCAATCACGCACATTCGCATTTCCCGCAGCCCAGTAGCCAATCGGAGACTCTGGACGATTGAACAATCCCGTTGCCGCGTCAGGTTGTGGCTGCCAATCGTGCCTGCTCACAAAATTCAAACTGGCAGTCACAAGACCACCAACGGAACCAGACAAAGACAGACTCGTTATGAAACACTCCCTGAGATAATAACCAGTCTCGCCATCAAACATGCGAATCGGAAAGTTATAACCACGCCTGAGCAGCCGACTTACAGTAAACAGAGCCATTCCCGGAGCATTGATGTCGAAGCCTATACTGCCTGTGAGCGTGATTGTTCCGTCGGCGTATTGCACTCTCGTTCGCGATGGTCCTCCGGCGCTTCCCTCGATATTTGGAATGTCGAGGGGTTGAACATAGGGGACGTTGTGTTCTTTGCTCATGCTGCCAGACGTAATGAGCACTTGCTGCATGTCAACGAACCCAACCCCGGCAAATCCCAGTTGTTTGACGATAGCCATATTACGGGTTCTCGATTGTTATGCCACGGCTCGGGCGCGTTCTTCCGCCTGGCCCAGCGATTCTGACGGCATCACGACGTCTCTTAGCACCAGTTTGAGCCTTCCGGTGATCAATCTCTCTCTGCAGCACCATTCTGAGCATCACGTATTCCCGGTAAGGCAGCTTCTTAATCTGAAATCTGTTGATGCCAAATTTTTCCCACATGTTGCCAAGAACACAAAACAGCGTCACGGCTTCGCAGGCATCATCAACCCCGCGCGTTTTGGGACTGAACAGCACCGCACACTGCCGGTCAATTTTCTGTTCCTCACTCATAGTGACAATATAGGTAGATTGGTATTCCGTCACCAAGGCATCCACGAGGGGTGCCGGCTGCTGCATGACGACTTTCCAGCATTCTTCAGTGAGTCGCCCTGAGTCGTCGAAGGTCAAAGGCACCCCCATATTCCAATCAAGCAACTGGAAGCGAAGTATCTGGCGTTTCATTTCTTCGCCGTCGTAATCCACGATGGGCTTGCCGTCTATCTCTTCGGTGCGTGTAGTGAAGCGCTCAATCATCCAGAAGTCACCCACATCCATGCGCCGGAGTTTAGCCCATATGCTGTGGTCACCGTCTGCATCCGGGAGCCATGACTTCCCGTGACGACGCGCTTTGACCTGAACCCGAACGGTATCCTGGTGACAGAGGAGTTGGTACTCCTTGCGAAGTTGTTCCTCGTCAACCGTTGTATTCAAGAATCCCATTCATCTGCTCCACAATGTACCGCAGAATATTCGGATGCAACTTCATCACCCGAGCGAAAACCTCATCTACCAGGATGCCGTTCACGTGGTGCAATTCCATGCGGGGATTGTCTTTCTCAAACGACCACGCCTTGAGGAGTCGCTTCAATTTCAGGCGGTTCAGCAAATCGTTATCCACCAAATGCAGTCGTTTGATGGGGTCGAAGTTGGTAGCCTGCTTGCGTAGTTCCACTTCTTCCTCATACGACCACATCCGAAAGAGAGCCCAGTGAACCTTCTCCGCTTCTTTCTCTGAGCCTACTATGGTCCAGCGTTTTTCTTGCCGCTTCAGATACACGTCAATCTTGAAATCCTCGTCATTCGTAATCTCGTACTCCCCTGGCATGTAGAGAGTACTATCCGGACCTGGTTGCGACTGCTGCGGCGCTTGTGGACCCTGGGCAGCGGGTTTTGCCTTTTCAGGGTCTCCCGGTATCACTTTCTTTGCCATCTCATATTCCCGTCATCACGAAAAAAGGCACAAAACCAATCCCCTCGCCATAGCCAGCGAGATACAATTTGGGATTCGTTTTGTGCCTATCTTTAATGTCATATTTCATTTCATATTGTCCAGCACAACAGCCGGCGTATTACAATGTTGCAGACGTCAAAGCCATGGTGTAGGGGCTATATGTCGCGGATATCGTTATCGTGTCACTCCCCGTCTTCAGTGGTTGATCATGGCTTTGCAGTTCCAAATCCTCAAAGTCGAAACCGTCTTCGTCGTCCCCAATAACCACTGATAGGGCAGACACATCGTAGGGAAGTTCATAGGGGCTGACCGAGACGTACAACTCTATTGCAATCTCGACCGTCATGGGACCTATGCCTACAATGGTCGGTTCTACCGCTTCGAGTGAAATCCCTTCGCATGCAAAATTCTTCGCAACTTCCTGGTTAAAAGTGAGCGTCCAGGACAAAGGCTCTGCGCCGGCTTCAATTAGGCTTGCGCTTTCGATTTTACCTTTCCAGAACGGAATCGGGTCAAGATTTTCTCCTGCCGGGTTCAGCGCCCTAAGTTGTTCCTGCAGAAGACAAGCCGTATAGTCTGAAAGCACGCCGTCTAGCAGTATTCCTCCCCGGTTCTCTATGTAGTCGTTCCCTTGCTCGTCGCTGTCACGGTTTATGGCAACAAAATTGGCAGACCCTGAAAGGAAGCCGCCTTCTGCTGCCTCAAGCGTAATCGAGGTCCAGTAACACTCGGCAAACCTCTGGTACGAGCCCCGGCATGGATAAAAAGCCACCTCAGCCGGAGTCTTTCTGTTTACAATCCAATCCTTGATAACCCTGAAGAAATCCAGACTGGTGTCCCAAGACATACTGCCGTCGTTGGTCGGCCAATCATACGTGTGAGGCGGCATGATAGCCTCAGTGACGGGCAGCGTGGGGTCTGTGCTCCCTCTGAACGCACTGGCTGAATCAAGCCTGTTCCTTTGTTGAGGCACCCCCATTCCCGTGCAGAGAAAGGGGGTGCCGTTAAGAAGACCTATGCCTTCGTACCCCAGAGCCATGCGCAGCCTCCTGGATTAGGTGGCGTTCGACATGATGGCTGGCGGGTAGATGACGCTGGAACAATCAGTACGACCACCGAGACCCTGAATGGTGAACCCGCGATTGGTCACATCATTCTGCCCGCGCAATCCGTAATCGTCCGCCGTCACCAGAACCGCAGGCAACTCGATATAGACCGGATTGGCAGAAGCCGGGTCACGCTCAATCTCTACGCGGAAAATTGTACGCTGTGCATAGAGATACGGGTTTTCCTCTGTGCCTTCTGTGCCTGTCGGTCCCAGAATCGGGTCAAAGACACCAGAGGGCGAGAACAGCGTAACGGAACCCGAGGCGTCCATAGCACCCATCAGCACTGCCGTTGCTTCGCGGTCACCATCGCAGGTGTAGAGGAGAACCTGATTGTTGGTGATGTCCACTGACCACTCCACCGTTTCCAGGTCAGATTGGAAAACAGACCCGCTGACAAACGGCGTGTAGGTCGGGTAGTTCGGATACGTCGTGACACCGAGGTCCAACAAATTCGCGTTCGTGCGCCAAAACGGAATCGGCGAAATGTTGGCCGAGGACGGATTCAGCGGAAACGTCGTGCAGAGTTCGCTGGGCAACGTCACGCCAAGACGGTTCTCGATGTACGGACCACCGTGACCGCCTGCACCCGTGAGCAATGTCATCACGCGGTGCAACCCAAGAGCGCCACAAGAGACCGTCACGAACGAACCCTCACTCGTCGCAAACCCGAGGGAGGTGCAATACATGCCATTGTTCGTGAAAGAATTGGTATTGTGGCTTCCGATACTGTAGTCGCCATCCGTATAAAAACTGTAGACGCGGCGACCATCAGGACTAATATCGGCACTCATCGGGAAAGCCCGGTACTCGATACCCCAGTCCCTGATGAAATTCCACAGTTCATTTGTGCCTTGAAGTTCGATGTCGATGCTTCCTTCGTAACGCAGCGGCCCGTCACCATAATGCGACGTTGATGCCGCGTTGTACCAGCCAGCACCCCACACCGCTGTTGACAGGATAGGCTCAAGAGTGAGATTTACACTTGCGCCGGTTGCCAAAAGCAGGAGAGGGGTCGAGGGCGTCCCTCCAGAGGATGCGAGGTAGAATTTTGCGAACCCCATGTACCCCATGGACATTTCTTATCTCCTTTCTCTCACGTTGTTTCAACTCAAATTTGTGCAGGTGCGACCTTTTACAACAAGCGGCTCCTCGCCTTTTTGGCATCCGTCACACTACGTCCTCGTCACTACGGAGCAACTTGACGTTCTTTCTTGTTTTCAATGCGCACGATGTTCCCAGAAAGGTCACCGGAAACCTTCACTATGTTCGTCACGTCCAAGAACCGGTCAGCAGACGTACCAATGTCCACCTCAGTCCCCACACCGCCCGTGATAGCCGGCGTGTCGATAGTCGTGGGAACATTGTCCTCGTCCTTCACCGACAAACGCAGAATCAGGCTCGTGCAAGACGTGCTGCCAGTATCCACGATAGCCTTCAACTGGGTAGCCGCGAAATTGGTTCCGCTCGCGCGATTCGTGGGAGAACCATCACCATAATCAATACCATCGGTGAAGGTGTCACCGTACTGCCAGGTCCCAAACGTGTCTTCTGTCTCGGAGAAGACGTTGTTCGCAAGCATGTAGGTGGTCTTGGCACCGTAGTAAAGTTGGTTGAAATAGTCACTTACACGCTCATCATTACTGGTCAGGAACCCATCCCAGCCGCCGGTGTAGGTGACGCGTCCGAAGTGTGCATCCATGGCAGTGACAATGCTCAGGAGTTTCGGAAGACCGGACTTGACGGTTGTTTCCAAGTCAAAACCAGTAGTGTCCGTGGTGTAGTATGTGTTGAGCAATGGGATTTCCACGTCCGGGTCGTCCGTAGCCGTCACCCTCTGCCAGTAGAAACCGCCGCCAGTCACGTTAATAACCTCGAACGGGGCTACGAGAAGGCCGTATTGGTATCCGGCTCGGTCAGCAATCCCCAACAGCGTAGCAGAGTCGATGAGACCCATGTTATTTCCTCCTGTTCTTCTTCAGAAAGACCTCTATCTCTTTTTTCAGATTCTCAGCCTCTGCAAGGGCATGCTCTGACTCGCTTAACCCCGCTTCCAGGACCTCAACTACCTCATCCTCGCTCAAATTCTCGCCATTGTAGGAGTCGAGTTCTGAGGCAACACGTTTCATTCCTCCGAGGCGTCTCGCTATTGACTTGAGTTTCCACACAACCTTCAAGCGCGCAAACTCACGGCGTAAAGGGGTCATCACTGATTAGGCTCCCGTGACGAAGGCGATATCCATGATGCCCCGCCGATATTTCATTGTCTCCGCTTGAAAGGCTTTCAGATGAGCAGGCATGTCCTCTAATGCCACCAGCCCAGCGTCCTCATCCTCGTCCAGCGTAAGAGCAAAAAGCGCCTCTTTGTTCGCATCCCAAGCTTCTTCCATGTGCTTGTAGGTGTTTCGCCAACGAGCCATCAGGTTCGTTTTTGAGATTTCTTGTTGGACGCGCTCCGGATTCATGCCATCCTCGTTGCAAAGCGTAAGCCTTCGTAGACGGCAGGATATAAAGAAAATATGAACTACTTAAGGCACCAAAATAAGTTCGCGCGGCCGTACACCAATCGCCTCTGGCTGGTTCGCGAAAAATATCCAAAAATGAGCATCCGGAAAAGGCTCGTGTATCATGGCAAACCAGGAAAACTCCGCCACCCGAATGGTCCCCTCTTTGTTGCTGTTGTAAGTCACATTTTCTACAAGGCTGTCGGTGATATAAGTTGTACAAAGACCACGGTTTGGAGACCATCTTACCTCGTTGACCACTCGCAGTTGTAGGTTAGCCGGGTCGTTGATAACCTCCGTCAGCGCCGAAACTATGCTCGCGATATATTCAACGCCGTAATCCTCGTTGTCATTCATCACAGTCAGCGTGCACTGAAACTCATAACGCGGCATCTGAGAACGAGTTGCAAACCAACTATTCGAGCCGGAGGTGGGCTCAATCTCCAGGCTCGGGAAAGCATCCGCCGGCAAGGTGCGCCGCATTCCCTCCAGAGCCGTCAAAGTTGCCGAGGGGTCATAGTGCCTGATGACCTGGTTGATACCCTCGATATTGGACTCCAACATGCGAAGGAGAGTCTTAATGAGATTGGATGGGTTCGTGTACATGACGTTCTCACTCGCCGCAAAGTATCCCGCATCTGAGCGCCTGGGTCATCTCGTTTTTGTTAACGCTCAGATGCGGGTGAAAGCAGCCACTCACTTTTCTTCCGGGTGATAGCCCTTCGGCACCTTTCCCTTTGGACCTTTTTTGACGGTGCCATGTGGTCCATAGGCGCGAAGCCAACCACAAAATGCTTCAGGGTCGCGCTTGCCTGTCGCCTTAGCCTCGGCAATACACTCGTCCCAGGTCATGTCTGCCTGACGGAAAAAGTGTTTCTTCGCCACCTTAGTCGCGTTGGCTTTGCGCATTTTTTCAGCACACGGGGGACACAGGACCTCCACCTCCTCGACCGTCAGATAATCGCGTTGTTCCAGAGCCTCTAGCAACTGACCGGCGACTTTCTGACGCAGCCCTTCTGCGGTCTCCTGCGTGGGCGAACTCCGGCGAACCAGTTCCTTCGCCAACTTCACGAGTTTCTGCGCTACAACTTCCATCTCCATCGCATTCCTCCCAGTTTGTTCAGCGTCTCACTTGATTGCGTTATGGACGGCTTTCCAGAATTTGCTGTCCTTGTTGCTGTTGATGGCGAACATGACCATTCCGCGACCTGCTTTGTCGGCTTTCTTGAAAAACTTTGCCACCGCAGCAGCAGAGGTTTGGTCCTCAAGGGGTTTGTCCTCGCTGAGTCCCAGAGCATCGCGGAGTTTTCCATGTTGCACGCTACTGGGCCAGCCTGCGCCAATGAGTTCTTTCGCTAGGGTCAAAAGTTCGCGTGCTACTCTTTTTCGGTTCATTTTTTCTTCCTCGGGAAAAACGATGCAAGCATAAGCAAAAGCAGACCCACAAGTAAAACGACGAAGAAAGCCATAGTTTTTCCTTTTTCAAAAGATGCTAGGCTTTCATATCTACAATCTCTCCTCTCTTGATGTATTTGTCCTCCAGATTCGGCAAGAGGTATTCATTCCGGAGCATCGACGGAGTGTGACCAACGCGCTCGGCTACGTCTCTCAATGTCTCAAGAAAACGCTTCTTCCGTCCTTTTTCGTCAGGTTCAATTCCCCGACGCCGCAACGAAGAAATCATATAGCGGTTGGCTGCATGACCACGAACGTCTTTCGGCTTGATACCAAAGGGCTTCAGGTAACGAGACACCCTATCAGCCCTAACCTTGAACCCGTCTTCCGTCACAAACACAAAATCGCCCGGGTTTTTGGCTCGCTTCAACAGACTGCTAACCATCTCAGCCAGTCGCGCGTCTTTGAATTCTTTCTCGTGTTTGACTCCTGATTTGCCGGTATATTCCAGGTGTATGCGCCCGTCGTCAACACGGATGTTTTTCTTCTTGAACCCCGTGACCCCTAGATGCCCCTGTGCCGCTGATTCATCGTTCCCCACTCTCTCTGCGGTTCTGTCCATGAGAGTGATAACGAGGGCAGTCAGTCGCTCTTTCTCGTCGTCGGAGTTGAGATCATCATTCAATTTCCGGCGCAATTTACTCATGTTTGCGGCGAGGTTCTTCACCCCCACAGTTTTTTTGCGCTGTCTATTTGCCTTTTCTTGCGGTGTCATTTCCTTTTGGGCACACAGACAACGAGCAACCCGCAGAAGTTCAGAGGCTAGACGCTTGTTGTCCACTTTGTTCGCCACGCTCCACGCAATGGGAAAGCAAGTGCCATCGTCTCCTCCGCCCGCAAAGCATTGGTTAATGGCGCTCAGCCACCCGCGCTGGGCTTTCTCGCTGTATTTGGCAAGCCCTGGGTGTTTTTTGATTGCGTCTTTCACGGTTTTGAAGGGCATTGGTCAACTCACATATGCGGTAACATCATAAGATTCCAGTGGGTCGGAAACTCGCCCCGCACCCGAACCGACAACCCTGCCGTAGAGTGTTGTCGGTTTGCCACGGTCGTTCTCGTACTCAATCTCAAACGTCCACACCTTGCGCACAGGGACGCCGTTCTCATGCTCATATTCTGACTTTGTGATACGCCAATCGAGTCCCATGTTATTAAAAAGCGTCCATATGTCATTCACAGGACGCCATCCTGTGTCTTTGTGCAAGCCTTTCGTCAACGGGTCAATGAGTTTGTTGATGATGCGCAGGGCTTTGCGTTTCGGCTCTCCTTCAATCTCAGCAGCCTTCACAGATAGCAACAAACGAGCCACGCGAATGAGTTCTTCGGCGACGTGTTTCATCTCAACTTTCCTTTACCAGTTAGGCTCACGGTTAACACCCGGCATCATGGTCGGAGGAGCCGTTCGCAGATTGTGTTTCCACCGCTGTCCTGGAATCCTCGTCGTGTATCGCGTGTACTCGTATGCTTTCTGCTTGCTCTCGGTGATGTAATTCTGAGCGGCTTCGTTAGCGTTTGGGTCGAGTCCTTGAAACTCAGTCGTCAGAAGCGCCCCAGCAGTCCAATAGCGCGCCAGAGACCGAACACCCCCCGGGAATACTGATTCATGGACACTCCTTGCCGGTTGCCACTGATTAAACGGTCTGAGCGGAGTGTAATAGAACTGTTCCAGGATACCGTCAATTTCACGGTCAACCATCTCCTGGTAGTAGTTGACAAGTTGCTGGGTCACTTTCGCCAACTTGCCCTCGCCGATGTTCAAAACACGACAAAGGTCGCGGATGTCCTCCCAACTTCCACTATAAAACGGCTCGCCTGTAACACTAGATATATCAGGCATCGTTCGAATCCTCAGTCGGATAATCAAATTCCGGAAGTTGCCTGATGTGTTGTTCCAGCAACCTCAGCACGGCGGTTAGATTTCGTGCATGGTCCTCGCTGTCAACCTGTGCCTTTGTCTCAGCCTGCCGCGCGAGAAAAGCCAAAATGTTGTTCCAGGTGCCAGGCCAAACGATGAATTTGCTGAGTACCTCTTTCCCTCCGTACCAGCTCGGGATGACGACATTTGGAGCGACGTTTTCCGGAGGGTCCACATGAGTTCCAACAGTGGCTCCATTGTCAAAATACATTGTCCCGTAGGAATCACTTAACTCGCCAACGTCATACGCCACAAACTGTAACTCGCAACCCAAGGCGTTGCAGATAGAACCCGGACTCTCGATAATTGCGGCTCTGCGTTCCGCCTTCCGCGTCGTCTCTGCTATCCATGCGCCTAGTGGCTTGCTCATGCCGTTATTCTCCCATATCCCGTCATACGTCGTCCCGGTTTGCTTACAGATGTCACGTATCCAGTTCTCTACGAAGGCAACCTGTCCCTCGCTGCCGGCGTCCCCGAACGTCCTCGCTTCCTGTCCACCATCCCACTCATACTGCACAGAAATACGCCCTTTTTTGACATAGAGAACCAACCTCGAATCATCAGACAACTCATTCACCGCGAGAATTGTCGGTTTTCTTCGGTTTGCCATCAATCAGCCCCAAACGGGTTTCCAAAGGCAACGGTGCAATCCTCACAATCCAAAACTGCCTCGACGCCCAAAGGTATGGTTGCCACCGTATCCCCGTGACTAAAATTGAGCCCATAGATACAGGGAAGGCGACCTCTGAACATCTGCACGACAACATCCTCAATGGTGAAATCCTGGTCGCCTCTGTCTGGCACTTTTTCAAAATCGCCAAAAACTACTCCCTCGACTTCGTCCAATACGCCGGCTAATTCCAAGCGATTCAAATTCATCGACACTTCGTAGCCGCTTGCGTGGACGTCCTCGAAAAACAGAATAGCCCCTTTCGTATCGGGCATAAAAGGTGTTCCCAGCAACGAGCAAAACAAGGTCATGTTGCCACCAAGCGCTGGACCTTTTACTATGCCCTCGCAGATGCACCGGGGAATGGTGTTGAGCCGCCTCCAGGGTCTCGTCCCCCAAGGCGAGTCCATCTTCAACAATTCCAAGGCATCCGCAAGATTTTGAGCATCCCTTGGTTTATCTTGACGAATGCGAGTATTGGGACCACTGAAGTTGACCAGATGGCTGCAGCGTAGCAGTGCGTTGTTAATAGCCGTGATGTCACTCATTCCCATAAACAAGCGACCAGATTTCTCAATGGCTTCATACGGAAGATATGGCAACAACTCCATGCAGCTATAACCACCCTCCGCCGCGATAACACCAGAGATTGAGGGGTCAGTAAAAGCCCACTCCACCTCCGCCACCCGATCATTTAGGGGAGCAGACCGCCATCCTTCGGAACGCATCTGAGTGACGTTAGCCCCGAGAACAGGTTCCAGACCGTGTTTTTTCAGCACTTCGACCGACTGTTTGATAGCCACCATAGAACTGAGCGGCGAAGAAGGTGCTATGAGAGCCACGCGGTCGCCGTCATGAAGAGGTCTAGGCTTCCTCATCTTGTGCAAACCTTCCTCGGCGAGCATGTCTGATCCCAAGCACATTTTGCGTCAAACTGTCTATTTTTTCGATTTCCAAGTCGGCAATTCCCCGCAACCGTCTCTGAATCAGTCCATTGCCTTTTTCTCCGGACTGGTGAACAACAACCACATCGTAATCTGAATGGTCTGCGAACTCACCGCCCACAACCATTGCCCGTCTTCCACTCATAGCCCGGCGAACTTCCTTACGCACAGTGGTAAGGAGGTTAGCAGAGTCTATGATGCGACCTATTTCCGCAAGTTCTTCAGTGATGTCGTTCACAAGAGCACCTCAGATATAGCGATTGAATTGTATGCCCCGTAACCTCCCAGTACGTCCACGGCACAAACCACCGGCACCTATTCCTCGCACTGCCGCATAGTAGATACTGGTAGGCGGAGCGAGCAAATTGCCAATTTTGAATTTCTCGTTATCCAGAGATATCTTAGCACGTTCCTCAGCGTTGGTTTTGATGGTTTCGAGTTGACCAATGATGTCCCCGCCGCCCTCTTCGAGTTGATTTGCCCCGATAGCAAAGATCAGTCGTCCCTTCCACAAGTCGTAGTCGAGGATCAACTTCTCCATGCAAAGAGCCACTACCAGATCAGCAATCACCCCGTTCCAATTATCCGGGGCATTATCAATAGTATAGGTGGTGGGTGCCTGTGCCTGACCGGAGTTATTGATGACATCGACAGACTGATAGATAAAGCCAGCCAAGATGCCAATCGTGAACCAGTCGATGTTGTAAGTCACATGCACCGTGTCTCCGTCTGCCGCAGGGTTTGTAAAGGTCACCGTCCCGAGCGTGTAGTCGATAGAAGCGGGCGTCGTAGGCTCACTGTTGTAATTAGCCACGAGCGTAAAAGCCTCGTTCCAATTTCCATACGTCAACTTCCAAGTTGCCGTTCCCACCCTCGTCGCCATCTCATCGTAGACGGATATCTGGCGAAACTCCAAAATGCGCGGAGTCACCATGTTATCGACGATGTAATTCACACGGGCGTTACTGGACGCATTGATTAGGACGTAAGAACCCGGGAACGTAGCCATCACTCGGCCCCCTTAGACGTAACACATCTGCTTAAGGTTGCGCAACGCCTCGACGTATCGCTGGACCTTGACCGTCGCATGACCACCGAAGAACGCCGCTCGCATACGGTCAAGGTCTGGACGAGCCACCTTGAAAACAAAAATGACCTTCGTATGATTGTCGCTCTGTTGGCGCTCCGTAGTTTGCAGAACAACATCTATGGCACAGAGATAGCTGGCGAAATAGATGTCACTCGTGCGATACAGGATCGGTTCTTTCTCATCTGACATTTCGTCTTCCTTTCGCCGTTTATCGCTGGTCGATAAGTTGCGGGGCGGTTCCGGTCCTTTCCTTGACCATGCGTCTTCTGGCGGCTTCGTTTCTGTCGGTCATTTCCTGGTTGAATCTGCCTTTTTTGCTCGGCCATTGTCCAGCAGGACCCTTCAGCACAAAATTCATGCCTCCATAGTGCCGCTTGCATTCAGTTCCGCAGTCCTCGCAGGTGACCACGTCGGATGCGCCTCCGAGGGGGAAATTACGCTCGATAACCGCATTGCAGGTCTCGCAGAGATACTCAAATGTCATCTCAATCCTCCCCGAGAACACTAGCATCGAGTTTCACCGCGCGACGAGCCTTGCGTGCGCCTCCCTTAGTGACAAATTTCTTCGGGCTCTTTTTGGCTCTTTTCTTGCTTTTCATCTCATTAGCAACCCGCTCGTCTGTAAACCCTTCTGCTGCCTTTTCCTGTCCTGCCTTGCGGAGACGTTCATGCTCTTCGGCGGTTCGCGTCTTGACCGTGCCAGCGTTCAAAGACGGACCACTGGACACCGCTGTTCCCAGGCTGTCATCACGGACAACGGGCATTTTCTCTGCTTCCTGTTTCTCGCGAAGCCGTGCTTGGTGTTCTGTAGCCTCCACATCACCACGAATCACCTCCATGTCGCCGGAGATTTCACGTGTTCCAGTGTCGTTTTCTTTGCGCGTGTGGCTAATGTCGATAATGTCATGCTCATCATCATCAGACTGGACCACCGGCAAATCAGAAGGACGCTCCTTCATTTGTGCCACAGCAGCCTCACGCGCCGCTTCAGTTTGTTCCCCCTCGCTTCGCAGTTGCTCTTCTTCCTCCGCATTCCACTCTCTCACCCACCCATGCTTCTTGAGGATGGCAAGGTCGCGCGTATCCTCAAACGTCTGACCGTCGATTTTGATTCGTCCTGCGGTCACATCATGCGTAATAACGGTTCCAATGCTGACGGAGTACTTCACGCATCCAAGGTGCATTCCCCGCGTAACCAGCCACTTCTGCGTCTTAGCCATATCGCGCTCCTCTCATATCCATTTCATCTATCGGGACCACGTAGCCCCGTAATCCTCTATCTGAGCGCAACATATAAACAAAATATGCGTAGCCCGAATCAGCAATTACGCACCAAAAATGCCAGAGAATTTGATTTGCAATTTAGGAGTGACGTTGTAACTGCTATAGCAATCTACAGTTAGGTCTCAATATTTTCAGCGAGACCTTGTTCTAACACCTCTTTCGTGCGCTTAGCATGCTCGGCGACTGTACTCAAGCGCCGAAGGATTTGAGCGGTTGTGACGCCATCGCTACCGTTTGCTCGCTCCAGAACCCCTCCCAACAGCCCGATATTGTCTGCAGGTAGCCGCATCACTTTGTCAGTCTGCACACTCATCTCTCTATCCTTTGCCACGATAACTTTGGATACGTCTTCCCCCACTATGCCTTCATCGACCCAACTGTTTAGCAACTCCAAGCCGCTCCCGTCCGGCAAATCACTTTCTATGACTATCACCTGCGGTATGAAAGTCCGGACGCGATAATTGGCTTCCCTCGCACCTCTAGCAGTGATGATTTCTTCGCGCTGCAAGAGTCGAGTCACAGCCTGCGGAAACGTCCCAACCAGCAAAACTCGACACACGCATGTCCCCTGTCATTTCCAGCCAAATCTGTACAGTAGATAGGCAATCAGCAACGTAACACCAACCGTAAGAATGCGGTCTCCAAGACACTTTAAGACCGCCCAGGCGCGCTTTTCTTGCCTCAACAATGGCGCAATCCCGTCATCCGTGGCTTTGATTTTCTCGCGCAATCCATGGATCTCTGCTTTCAGGTCATCGAGTAACTTGGACCTCCCATCGAGAAAATCCAACAACCGCGTCAAATCCTTCACCGTTGCACTGAGCGTGTCCAGAAGGGCACTTATCTGGTCAAGCCTCCTTTTGTTCTCGACACAGCGCATGTCCTCCATGCCCCGACAGATTTCGGCAACGCTCTTCCCCAAGCGCGCGACTTCTTCACTCGTAGAACGCAAGTCGGATGAAATTTTGCTGTCAGCCGCGCTGCGATGCTCTTTTTCCGCGTCCACTTTGTCAAACAGCGTGGAAAGTTGATCAGGAATCGGGCGCAGCATGCCAGCGATTTCACCTATCTTCTGGTTAATGCTGCCAAGGTTAGTGTCGCTGCTCATCGGTTGTTCCTTATCCGTGCTCACGAATGGACTTCTACTACTGACGAATATCAAGAAATTATGACTTGCGCCCTCGTGAACGGATGTCCTTAATCGCCTCATCCAGCAACAGGCTAAGGTTAATGCCGTAAAGCCTCTCCACATCATCAATTATGGACAGATCTTCGATGAACGTACAGCCTTTTTCCCAGTTTGAAACGGTGCGGACGCTGACCCCAAGAGTGCGCGCCATGTTCTCCTGAGTGACACAGGCACGCTTTCGGCTCAAACATAAAAGTCTTCCAAATTCCTTTTTGATTGTCTCATTTTTCATAATTTTTCCATATTTTCGAATTACCAGTGATTATCTCGAACCTCACACGTAGTCCGGATAGGCATTCGGTGGCAACGGGAAAGACGCGCTCCAACGGTCAATGTGCGAAAAGCGGAATTCGTCGATGTACCCGTTCAGGTTGTCGGAAGTATCTATTCCGCCGATGTAGAGATAGCCCGAGAAGTTTGGAATCGCGCTGGCATCAGGGGTGCCGGACGGGCTCTGACTCACGCCATCCACGAAGAAATACCAGTTGCTGCCCTCTCGAACGACCACCAGGTGATACCACGTACTGAGCGACGGCGACCAGGCTTTCTGAATCGACACAATAGTGGAGCCGCTGTCAACAACGTCAAACACAAGGTTGGTGCCGTCGTAGTAAAAAGACCAGTAGTTTGAACTGTCCTCGTAGTGAGCAGCCAGGACCTGAGTGGTTGTCGCCCCAAATCTCACTCGCAACTCAAGCGTGAAATTGGCAGCCGGAGTCCAGTCAGCATGGTCGTTCAACTTCAGACAGTCGCCAGTGCCATCCAAGGCGAGTGAGGCACCCCCGAAGACACTTTGTGAGGTCGAAATGACAGCATCGCCGCTAAAGAAGACGTCATGTGCTGATCCCGATTTGTCCTCCACATAGGTGTTGTCGCCGTATTTATTCTCGTCAAAGTGGAGAAGAAGTGCCGTGTCAGGATCCTTGACATCCGGGAAATACGTCGTCTGTGGGGTGAACTTGCCGGCATATCTGACTTCTCCCTTGACCGCTCGAATCTCGTCCATGTAGCCGTAGAAATACTCCCCTCCCAGGTAGTAAGAAGGAAAATAAACTGTCGTCTCTGTTATGTCGTGGTTTGTTAAGCCCGACTGGGAGGCAACATTTATTCCGTCAGCCCACAGAGTGAGAGTAGATGCACTCGAATTCCACGTCACGGCAACATGATGCCAGGTGTTAACCGAAAGAACAGAGCCTGATGCGACCGGAGAACTTCCCTTCGCATAGCATTGTAACGTCGCTCCATACATTCGAAAGAGGAGGCTGGTTGTTGACGCGCCTCCGTTGGTCCCGAAAAGTCGTCGGTAGCCGCTGATTGAGCCCGGCCTTATCCACATCTCAACCGTGAAATCCTCTGTTCCCAGCGCCAGTTCAGAATCCGTAGCGCTGAGATAATCACCTGCTCCATCGAAGTAACCCGACGAGCCAAGGAATTTATACTGAGCAGTCGATATCTTAGAATTGCCGGTGACGCTAATGGTATGGTTAGCAGGTGAGTAGTCTCTGAAGGTGGTAGAATTGTTATCCTCATTCATGTGCAAGAGCAACTTCGTTTCCTGCCCTACCACGACAGGCGAATAGAATTTTGGATGAGCCTCCATCGGTGGCACGAACCATTCCGTTTTGCGCGCGACTCCCTTGGTGATCCTGACCTCGTCCATGTATCCTGGACCAAAAAGCGAACCTCCTCCCCCGAAAGAAAACGCAGCGCCCACTCCCAGTTTGCTTGAGGACGCATACAAGGAATCCGACGCTCCTATTGCGCTACTGCCGACCTGGGAGCCATTGACAAACAGACGAATCAGATTTGCCGAGTTGTCACGCACAGCCATAAGGTGATACCAGGTGTCAGACGCGGGCGAGAAACTACTGTTTGCGTTGAAGCTATTCGCGCCAGTAGTAGACCAGTAAAAATAGAGAACACTGGTGTTTCCGTCGAATTGAAAATACCAACTTCTCTGGTTAATTGGTCCATCCCACACGCCCAACAGGCTCTCTCCGGAGGCTGGAACGGACGATGGCCAATAGACCCAAAGGCTAACTGTAAATTCCTCGGTGCCAAACAGGAACTCAGAATTGTTCGCTGCCCAAAGGTAACTGCTCCCGTTGAAGTAAGCCGACGAATTCCCAAACTTGTACTGGGCTGTGCTTATCTGGACGGTTCCTTGCACCGAGATTGAGTGGACCGACCTGGAAACGTCCTTGAATGAAGTTGAACCGTTTGAACCATCTGCCGGCATGACAAAAACATCGTACTTGTCAATTCCTGGAGCAGAACTTTCAGGAGGCACGAACTCAAACGGCCATACCGCCCGGTTCCCGTAGATGCGACACTCGTCGATGTAGCCATTCAAGGAGAGCCCGCCATCGTGTGCTTGTCCTATTCTCAAGGTCAAGGCGGAGTCTACTACGGCATCGGAATCGTTGGTAGTGGCACACGTTTTCCCGTCAATGAAACTGTAAAAATCGTCCCCGTCCCTGACTACTGTGACGTGATACCAGACACCAGTAGAGGGATTCCATGCACCGCTCAAAACAATGTTGGCAGAAGCGCCCGAAAACGACTGAAAGACCAGATTACCACTCGCCAGACCAACTGACCAGCCCGAAACATCCGTCGCAGACCCTTTACCGCCGTGATTGATGATTATGGTATCTGACGTGCTGTTCAGGTAAATCCAGAGATCTATTGTAAACTTCGCGGTTCCGAAGTCCCACATGTCGTCATCTGGAATGTCGATATAGTCAGCATCACCATCAAACTTGTAACTAGCAAAGTTGAATTTGTACTGTTCTCGACTCAACACGGCACCAGTTGCGGTCAGCACGTGCCCTTGCCCAGAACTGTCAGCGAAATCCTCTACCATGACTATTCTCCTGCCGTGTTTGCCTCTTTATACGTCTGAAAGTACAGCGGGTTCTTTTCGGCGCTCAGAACCGCATGCACTCGTGATGCATGAGACCACCTTATCCGCATAAATTCACAATAAGATGGACTCACTTCGTAAAAGGATTTTCCCCGGCTGTGTTTCATGGCGACATGGTGACAAATGCCAGGACAACTCTTGCTCTGCCCAGCAGGACAATCAGCACACTCCGGTTTGCGCGCGATGTCGAATTCACGAAACCTCTGAAACATTTCCTCGTTGGTGTAGCCCTTCTCAACGCTGCCGAGTTTGTATTGGGGACACGCATCGTAGTTTGTGAAACGGTTGCACGGCCAGATGTCATTTTTCGTGTCTACACCAACGCGCCCCACCGCAGCATTGCACGCTCTCTTGGGTCTGCCCTTACCAAAGGATAATTTCAACGTTTGGCATATGGCGTTCACGTAGTAATATTTTCCGGCTCGCATTTGTTCGACCCACCAATCCGCCACTCTTCCCAATTGATCGTCATACTCATCGAGGTGCTGCTGTCGCCAGTCAGATGAGGTAGAAGGCAAAATTGTGGTCTTCGGGAGCCTAAATTCTTCACACATGAAAACAATAGATTCAGCCAGCAAATGAACGTTCTCCGGAGTCACGGTTCCTCTTACCAGCATGTCCATCTCTGGATGTGTTTTTGCTGCGTGTTTCACGTTTTGAAAAACAACTTCGCTGGAGCCCCTGTGCATCTCTTGCGCCTCTGCACATCCATCGACACTAGCACAGACAAAACAGTCACGCGCCGCACACCAAGCAGCCTTTTCCGCATCAAAGAGCGACACATTGCTTATGATGTAAAACCGGAGATTTGGATAGACACCAAGCGCCCAATCCACCACCTTCACCAGCGTGTCCCATTCTACTAGCGGTTCCCCTCCGTAAAAACAAACATGCAGTCGCGAGTTCTCTTTCGCTTGTCCAAAAAGCCACAGAAAGGCGGCTCTAGTCCTTTCAAAATCAGGACCTATACCAAAATTGTTTTTGGCATAGCAAAAGTCGCAGGAGAAGTTGCACCTGTCTGACAAGTTAATGTCCATCCAACTTACAACCGGCGAAAAAGACACCTCATGCTCCTGGCTACGGGTCTGGCGTGCAAAACACACAACCCTCTGAACTGGA
>Ga0180431_10000296_pt1 | contig 71503 bp, 55 predicted proteins | sample SS_ome_11_FD_132459 | JGI IMG/M metagenome (GOLD analysis project Ga0180431, IMG submission 132459) | Hypersaline lake sediment archaeal communities from the Salton Sea, California, USA - SS_1_MS_1 metaG | ecosystem: Environmental > Aquatic > Non-marine Saline and Alkaline > Hypersaline >...
CCCGCGCAACGCGTGGACCGGCAGGCCGATCTACGGCGACGGCGCGGACGAGTGCATCGGCTGGACCTGCGGCGGCATGGCACCCACAGACGTGGTCAACCACGGCGACGTCACCCTCGTTCTCTTCCTGGACGGGCACGTGGGTCTCATCGAGGTGAGCAACGACGACCAGTTGTTCAACGACCCGAGCCTGACCGATGCGCAGGTCGCGGGAGTTGACGACAACGACGACCCTCTCAGGGCGGACTACCTCCGGGAGAGCGGCGTGGCCTTCGGGCTGTCGGTTTACCGCGACAATGCGCTCCTGGGCTGGAACGGCAGCGCCTGGATCCGCGATGGAGATGAGGAAGCGGACTGTCACCTCGGCACGCACATAAACTTCGACGACGCTACCACCCCGGACCTGCCCAGGGTCAGCGGCGTCAATTACCTGGGCCCGGACGGGACGAACGACTTCGGTATCCAGTTCGATATTGACGACGTTGACGACTGAGGCGGCTTTCCTGAACCTGAAGGGGACGGCGTGAGAGACGAGGCGGGGCGGACAGGCATGTCCGCCCCGCGCTTTTTTCGCGGCCCCGGCCCCTGCGGGCCGCCCCGGCCACCATCGGAAGGAAGAGACGGGACAACGTGACCGCGCAAGCCGGGCTCCAGGTCGGCCTGAAACGTCCTCTGCACTGGCGGAGAATGCTGGAGGAGGGCAAGCTGCCCCCGTTCGAGGGCGACGCCGACGCGTATCTGCGCGCGCTGGGGTTCGGCTTCGTCGAGTTCGAGCTGACCCTCGGCCTGGGCGCCAACGAGGAGACGGTCGCGCTCTTGCGGCGCGAGGCCGTTGCGTGCCGGGAGAGCGGCCTGCGCGTGGCCCTGCATCCGTACTGTGATAAGCATGATAACGATACGGCTGCCTGGTTCGGTCCCGACTTCGGGTCCCAGCCCGGCGTCGCGCCGGTCCTGGAGGCGGCCTGCACCGCGGCGGCGGCCTCCGGCGCCCCCGTGCCGCTGGTGATCCACCCCGCCCAGTACGCGTACGGGTTTGAGGGCGGGGCGCCGGCGGGGCTTCGCGAGGACCTGGTCCGCCGTTCCGCGCTCTTCTTTGCGGCGCTGAGCGAGAAGGCGAAGGGGACGGACCCCGCCGTCCGGCCGATGGCCGAGTACCAGCTTCCCCCCGACCGGGGGGAGCCGCTCATGCGCATCGGCGACACGTGCGCGGAGCTGCTGGCGGTGGCGGCTGATTCGGGGGAAGGAGTCTGCTGGGACACGGGCCACTACACGCTCTCCATCGCGCGCCACGACGACCCGGAGCCGCCGCCCGAAGCCTTCCTCCGGCGCGTCCGCCACGTTCACCTGCACGACGTGGTTGACGGGCGGGACCATCGCCCCATTACGCGGGACTCGATCCGCATTCGGGCGCTGGTGGAGCGGCTGCTCGCGACGGGCTTCGCGGGCACGATCACGCTGGAGTACTCCCTGGACGGCATCCTTTCGGGCGGCGGCATCCGCGCCGTCCTGCACGACTCCATGCGCATTCTGGCCGATTGGGGCCTCCTCTGAGCGCCGCCCCTTGCGCCCGCGCGGCCGCGCGCGTATACACTTAAGGGCGCAAGCGACGCGGGCAGGAGCGCTCCGATGGCCACGCACCGGGTGATACTCGCCGACAGCCGCAGCATGGGCGAACTGGCGGATGCGTCCGTCCACCTCGTCGTAACCTCGCCGCCGTACTGGTGCATCAAGGACTATGCCCACCCCGGACAGATTGGCCGCGACCAGACCTACGAAGATTACCTGGCGGACCTGGGGCGGGTGCTCGCGGAGTGCCACCGCGCGCTCCACCCGGGCTGCCGGGCGGCTGTCAACATCGGCGACCAGTACCTGCGCGCGTCCGAGCACGGACGCTACCGCGTCCAGCCTATACCGGCCGACCTGATCCGGATCGCGCGCGCCGTCGGCTTCGACTTCATGGGCAACATCATCTGGCAGAAGATATCCACTACGAAGACGACCGGCGGCGGCTCCTGGATGGGCTCGACCTACCACCCGCGCGACGGCCACGTGACCTACGAGCACGAGTACGTCATCCTGCTGCGCAAGCGGGGCGATTGGCCCCGGCCGACCGAGGTGCAGAAGCGGCGCAGCAAGCTCACCAAACGCCAGCGCTCCGAGTGGTTCCGGGGCGTCTGGCGCATCCCGCCGGAGCGCCAGGACGGGCACGCTGCGATGTTCCCAGTCGAACTGCCCCGTAGACTCGTCAAGATGTATAGTTTCCACGGCGAGACGGTGCTCGACCCCTTCCTGGGCAGCGGCACGACGGCGCTGGCGGCCGAACTCGAGGGGCGAGACTCGGTCGGCTACGAGATAAACCCGGCGTTCGAAGAGACCATCCGCCGCAGGCTGGCGGACGGCCTGCCCGGTGGCCAGACGCCGGCGCTGGGCTTCGAGGAGCGGGCGGACGGGCCGCACTGACGAAAGAGGAGGGCGTGCCTTGTCAGGTGCCAGCAACGACGAACTGATGATCGGGGTGGTCGCACCGGGGGACCCCGACGACGCGCCGCTCATCCGCGGGGCGGGGATCGAATGGATCCGGCTCGGGGCACCGTTCCCGTTCGCGGACCGGGTCGGCGGCGAGCTGGCGGAGCCGTACCTGAAGTTCAGAGCCCACGCCCGCGCGTGGGCCGACGCCGGCCTGCGCATCATGGGCGTCACGCCCGGCCCCGGCGTCAAGCTCCGGGAGCGGGACGGCGAGGGCAACCTGCAACTGGTCTGGCATCGGCACCTGCCCGAATGGTGCGGCGAGCTGGGCAGCCGGAAGTGCCAGGACGCCTACGAGGCGGTCTGCGCCCGGTTCGCGGAGGACCTGCGCGGCGTGGTCGGCGCCTGGCAGATCGGCAACGAACTCGACTGGCACCAGTTCGCCGGGCCGCTCAACGCGCGCCAGGCGTGCGACTTCATCCTCAGCGGCGCCCGCGGGCTCAAGGGCGCGGACCCGTCCCTCATCTGCGGCCACAACTTGACCGGGAACGCCCTGTCTTACTTCTTCTACGGGCGGCTGTTCGGCGGTTCGGACGGGCTGCTGGACTACTGCGGGATTGACCGCTACTTCGGCTCCTGGCAGCCGGGCGGGCCGGAGGACTGGGCGCCGCTCATCCAGGAGTTGTGGGACTTGACGGGCGCGCCCGTGCTCATCAACGAGTGGGGCTTCGCCTCGGCGGGCGGCGTGATGACCGCGGAAGACAGAGCCGCCGGGGCGGTGGCCTGCGAGTGCGGCCGCTGGCCGCACACCTGGGGGCCGGGCCACACGCCCGAAGGGCAGGCGGAGTTCATCGGCCGTGCCTTCGACGCGTTCGCCGAGGTGCGCCGCTGCCTGCTGGGCCAGTTCTACTTCCGCTGGGCGGACCAGGAGACCTGCTGGCAGTGCGGCGCGCCCGGCTGCGCCGCCGAGACGGCGTGGGGCCTGGTGGACCTTCAGGGCCGCCCGAAGCCGTCCTACGAGGCGCTCAAAGAGGGCGTCCGCCGCCTGCGCGCTCAACGGTGAAGGAATGGCGGAGAGGGAGGGATTCGAACCCTCGGCACGGGCTTGTACCCGTGCACGCGGTTTCCAACCGCGCTCCTTCGGCCGCTCGGACACCTCTCCGCACACCATGCTATCGACGCCGTAGGGCGGTGTCAACGAAGCGCAACTCACCACGACGGGCACAACGGCCATGACAACAGTCTGAACCACGAAGGGCACGAAGAACACGAAGGCAGAACGGACCAGTAACAAGAAACAGGAGACCAGCAACTTGCTTCGAGGACGAGGACGACGACGAGGACGAAGTCTGCTGTTCCGCCGTTCACCGTCAACTCCCAACTATCACCTATCGTTCCGTTGCAATGCCCGCGCCCATCGGGTACCGTGGCGTGGACTGCCTGTTCGCCTTCTCCCCCTCTAATGGATGCGGGCCTCGCATGTCCGTCGGCCGCAAAACGCAGTACAAGCTCGTTGCTCTGGACATCGACGGCACGGTCATCAACGCCGCGCAGGAGGTCAGCCCCGCCCTCAAGCGGGCGCTCTCCGCGCTGCCCGGGCTCGGCGTGCGCACCGTCCTCTGCACCGGCCGCCGCTGGCGCACGGCCGTGCCCGTGCTGGAGCAACTGGAGCACGTCCATCCCCTCGTCGTGTGCTGCGGCGGGGCGCTCATCAAGCAGGCCGACGACGAGGAGACGCTGTTCAGCGCCCCCATGGAGGATTCGGCTGCACGGACGGTCGCCGACCTGCTGCGCGGGCTCGACCTGGTGCCGTTGTTCCTTTACGACCGGCCGCTGAGCGGGAGGGAGCTGGCCGTCTCGGAGTGCGACCGCGCACGGGCTGAGCGGCTGCCTTACGTCCAGGCGAACCGCGAGTGGGTCGAATGGCTGCCTTCGGACTACCCGCCCGGCCCGGAGCCGCCGCTGGAGGTCTACACGATGGACGACACGGCCGTCGTCGGCCCCGCCGAGCCGCGCGTGCGCCGGGGCATCGGCGCGCTCGGCCTCGTGGAGGCCATGCTGCAGGAGCGTTACGGCGCCGGCCAGCTTGCCCTGGAGGTGCACCATCCGTCGGCGACCAAGTGGCACGCCCTGCTCTGGCTGCTGGACAGCTGGCGCATCCGCCCCGAGGAGGTGGTGGCCATCGGGGACGACGTCAACGACGTGCCCATGCTGCGGGCGGCCGGGCGGTCGTTCGCGATGGGCAACGCCGTGCCGGAGGTGATCGCCGTCGCGGACGCCGTGACGGCCAGCAACGAGGAGGACGGCGTGGCGGCGGCGCTAAGGACGGCCTTCCCCATCGCAGCCGAGGAGGGGGCGGATCATGAGCAGTGAATCGGGCCGGGCGGCTCCCCTGGAGCAGCAGTTCACGGCGGTGGCGGCGCGCATTGAGCCGGTGCTGGAGGAGCTTTTCCCACGCGGCAAGGACAGCTACCTGACCGACGCCGTCTGGTATCACCTGGGCACGGGGGGCAAGCGCATCCGGCCGGCGATATGCCTGCTGGCCTGCGAGCGGTTCGGGGGCGACTCCGACAGGGCGCTCTACTTCGCCGCCGCCGTCGAGATACTGCACAACATGCTGCTGATCCACGATGACATCGAGGACGGCGACACGATGCGGCGCGACCGGGAGACGGTCTGGGTGCGGTTCGGGCGCGACAACGCGATCAACGTCGGGGACTACATGCTCGGCGTCGCATACGAGGCCATCCTGCGAAGCCCGGTCACTGACGACCAGCGCGTGGACCTCGTGCAGGCCTTCTCGGCCGCCTACACGGACACGTGCCGGGGGCAGGCGTTCGACCTTAACACGCGCGGCCTCCAGGACCTGTCCGTCGAGCGCTACCTGGAGATGGCCAGGCTCAAGACGGGTCGCTACATGGCCCTGGGCATGTTGGGTGGCGCCATCATCGCCGACGCCGGGCCGGACGTGATGGCGCTGGTCGGGCAGCTCGGCGAATACATGGGCGCTGCGTTCCAGATACGTGACGACATGATTGACCTGACGGCGGGAAAGGGCAGGGGGGGCGTCGTGGGGAACGATATCCGCGAGGGCAAGTCGAGTATACTCTACGCCCACGCGATCAACGCCGCCGGCCCCGAGGAGCGGGACGAGCTGTCGGACGCAATGGCGAAGCCCCGCGAGCAGACCACCGACGCCGACGTGGAGCGCGTGCGGGGCATCTATGACCGGCTCGGCTCGCTGGAGTTCGCCCGGGCCGAGGCCGACCGTCTGGCCGCGCGCGCCCTCGAGGTCATCGGCCAGATGCCCGTGGAAGACAAGGAGTTCTTCCGGCAGGTCACCGAGTACATGGTGAGCAGGAAGAGGTAGGAGGGGCGGGATCGCTGCGCGGGGGAAATACGTAGCGCGGGGCGGCGAGAAGCTCAAGTTCGCCATAGACCGGCTCGGGCTGGACCTGGGCGGCGCCGTCGCCGCGGACTTCGGCTGCAGCGCCGGGGGCTTCACCGACTGCCTGCTCCGGGAGGGCGCCCTGCGCGTTTACGCCGTGGACACCGGCTACGGGATGCTAGAATGGGTGCTGCGCCAGGACGAGCGCGTCGTCGTCATGGAGCGGACCAACGCCATGCACGTTGAGCTGCCGGAGCGCGTCGACGCCGTCACGGTGGACGTGGCCTGGACCAGGCAGCGGCACATCCTGCCCAATGCGCTCAGGCAGTCGAAGCCGGACGGGCTGATCCTGTCCCTGTTCAAGCCGCAGTATGAGGCGCCGCCGGAGCTGGTGCGGAGCGGGCGCGTGCTGGAGGGCGCGTTCGACCGGGTCCTCGATGCGACGCTGAATGAGTTGGGGGCGATGGGCGTCGCCGTTCGCGAGGTGGTGCTGCTGCCGCGCGAGCGCAAGCGCAAGAACCCCGAGGCGTTTCTCCACGTGCGCCCGGGCGAGTGCGCCCTGAAGGAGGCGTGATTGGCGCCGGGCCGTGCCATACGGGAGGCCGTGTTCACGGGCACGCACTTCGAGCGCGGCCTGGAGCGCGGGCGGAGGCTGAAGGAGACGCTCAGCATCCCCGAGCCGCCGGATCTGTCGGAGGGGTTCGTCGAGGGGTGCCGGGCGGCGGCGGAGGCGCTGCACCCGCCGGCCCTCGAGGAGTTCGAGGGCCTGCTCCGGGGCGGCGGGTTCGACCGCCGCGCGATGGCCGCCTACTACTTTGCGCGGCTGGAGAGCCGGCTTGGCGGGTGCACCATGTTTGCTGTGGCCGAGCCGCACCGCGACGCCGGGCGCGGCCCCATCGTGGGGCGCAACTACGACTGGGCCGTGGCCGACCTGCGCTGGTGCGAACTGCAGCGCTGCCTGCCGGCGGATGGGCTCCGCCGCATCGGCTACACCCACAACTGGGCGGGCTGCGCTGACGTCCTGAACGAGGCCGGCCTCTACGTGGCCATCGCTTCCCTTCCCCCCGAGCCGGTCCTTGCCCCCGGCGTGCAGTGGAGCATCCTGGTGGAGACGATCTCGGAGACTTGCGCCGGCGTGGACGAGGCGGTCTGCGCGTGTGCGCGCGTTCGTCACCTCCGCCCGATGAGCTACCTGCTGGCGGACGCGCGCGGGGAGGTCGCCGTCGTGGAGGCCACGCCGCGAGAGGTGCGCGTCCGGTGGCCGGAAGGGGGCATCGTGGTCGCCGCGAACGTGCCGCAGGGCGGGGAGGTGGTCGCGCAGTCCCCCCCGGGCGAGGGGCAGGGGGTGCTCGCGGCCGCGGCGGAGTACTCGCCGGATAGCGTCGCGCGGGCCGAACGCCGCGTGGAGGTAGCGTCGGGCATGTTGAGGGAGGCCGCCCCGGCGGTCTCCGAGGAGACCGTGCGCCGCGTCCTGACGGATCACACGGCGCCCGTTTGCACGGGGGACCACGGCCAGCCGGACGGCGGGACGTGGGCAACCATCTGGTCGGGTGTCTGCATGCCGGCCGAGGGAGACTTCTGCATCGCGCCCGGCCTGCCGTGCCGCTTCGACTACCGGTGCTTCAGGATCGCGGGCGCCCTTACTCGGCCATCAGTTGGCTGAGGAACTCCCGGCTCATCCGCGCGCTGTCCATCGGGTCACCCGCGCACTGGTCCTGCTCGACGCAGTAGAACTCGACGCCCGCCTCCACGGACGCCGCGTGGATGGCGTCCCAGTCGAGAATGCCGTTTCCCACCTCGGCGAAGGACCTGGCCTCATCGTCGGCCATGTCCTTCAGGTGGAGGATGGCGATTCGGTCGGCGTACCTGCGGATGTAATCTACCGGGTCCTCACCGCCGTGCTGCACCCAGTAGGTGTCTATCTCGGCGTAGAGGTTCTCGGGCGACGTGTTCTGGTAGAGCAGGTCGAGGGCATAGACGCCGTCGAAGCGCTCGAACTCGAAGCTGTGATTGTGGTAGGAGAACCGCGCCCCCTGCTCGCGGCACCGGGCGCCGATGTCGTCCATCGTAGCGGCCATCTTCAGCCAGTCCTCCCGGGTCCCTCTCAGGTCCTCGGCGATGTAGGGCCAGACCAGGTCAATGGTCCCGACGGCCCGCGCGTATTCGATCCAGTGATCCAGGTTCTCCTGCAATTGCCGCCCGTCCACGTGAATCCCCACGGCGCCGAGCCCGATGTCCTCCAGGATACGCTTCATCTCGGGGCCATCGTAGGGGAGGTGGCCGGTGAGCTGGACCAGGTCGTAGCCGATGTCCTTCACCTTGCGCAGCGTGCCGACGTAGTCCTCGGCGAGCGCGTTCCTGACCGTGTAGAGCTGAAGAGCGACGGGTATTTGGGCCATCGTGCGTCCCTTTTGATGGAGGTAACGGGCTGAAAGCGCCCCATTATAGGCAGTTCGGCGCGGCGCGCAAGCGCCGCTGGTCAACGGGCTTCGGCACCATCGGCAGGCTGGGATTGCAGCTGCTCCAGCACCGTTGCGGGCAGTCCCCTGCGGCGCAGCACGACGCCGAAGGGCGTGCCCTGGACGAGGACCTCGCCGTCTTCCTTGACCCATGAGGACCACTGGCTGCCGCCGCCGGCGAAGATGAGCCGGTAGCACCGCGTCCGCTCGCCGCCCAGCGGGACTTCAGTGGATGACAGGACGGTCACGCTTACGTCCTGCAACCGGCCCAGCAGTGGGTTCACCATGCTGGCCGTCCACGTCCGGCCGAGTTGGCCTTCGTCCAACCGGCCGACCGCTGCCAGCGGCGAGAGCATGTCCCCTGCGAATCCACCCCCGGCGCACGGCACGGCGCTCCTGATCCGGCGTTCGCCCAGGTGCCCGCTGAGCAGCATCTTCTCCCCCTTCACGGTGCCGAACAGGTGCAGGGCAAGCCAGTCGGAGTTCACTTCGACGGAGCGGAGTCCGAACAGCGGCGACACCCCCGCCTCGAAGCTCAGGTCAACGGCGCCGCCCGCGCCCGTGCGACCCCCGAGCGGCAGCGGGATCTCCAGCTCACTTTCTGAGCGGATCGTGATGGCTCCGCTGTCGGACCTGGTCACCCTCACCTGCGAGGAGCCGACCTGGCGGCCGGCGAAGTAGACGTCCCAGTCGCTGCGGCGCTCTTGTTCGTCCGGGCCCAGCAGCTTGCCGTAGTCTGGCATCAGCCCTGTCGCCGGAGGCGTTACCAGGTGCTCGCGCAGGAGCAGGCCCCACATGGCCGCGAAGAAGACGGCGATCACAACGACCACGGAGTATTTGAGGATGCTTCCAGACACGGGTTCCCGAGACCGTCAGTCCTTCTCGTTGAAGAAACCCAGCCAGAACTCGACCTCGTCGCTCGTGAGACCGGTGAACTTCTCGTCCGGCTCTTTCGCGAGCTTCTCGTCGGTCTTGCCCACCATCCTGCGAGCGCGGGCGACGAACTGGGCCGGGGTGAAGACCGCCGCGCGGCCGCCGCGCAGCGCCTCGATGAGCCGATGGTCCGCCGTCACGACGAAGGTGCGCTCCTGGACCGCTGTCCGGTTGGCCGGGCCTGATATCTCCGCGAAGGCTGATTCGCCGTACGGCAGGTTCGTCACGCGGACGCGCCCGAACTGCTCACTGGGCGTGCGGACGTCGCCCGGCGGCGTCCCGTCCCAGACCAGGACTCCCTCGCAGTCCTGGCTCGCGCAGTAATGCGCCAGCCAGCGTTTGACGTTCTGCCGGCTCGTCCAGTCGTCCGAGTCAACCACGACGGGGTCCTGCTTCTCCGTGAAGTAGTCCAGCAGATCGTTGCCGTGGACGTAGACTCTCATGGTGCGCTCCTTCTCCCGTCCAGGGACGGGTCGGCGTATACCTCCCGGCCGCCGACGAACGTGGCGACCGCAGTGCCGCGCAGGCTCCATCCGGCGAAGGGGGTGTTCCGCGAGCGAGACCGGAACGACTCCGGCCGGACCGTCCACTCGGCCGCCGGGTCCACCAGCGCCATGTCCGCCGGCATCCCGGACGCCAGGGCCCCACAAGGGAGGCCGAATATGCGCGCGGGGGAGAAGCTCATGGTCCTGACTGCGTCCGCCGGCGAGAGCCGGCCTTCCCCGACCAGGTGGGTCAGCACCAGGCCCAGTGTCGTCTCGACGCCGATCAGGCCGCAGGCGCCCGCCTGCTTGTCCGCAGCGGTGTGCGGCGCGTGGTCGCTGGCGATCGCGTCCGCGCTTCCATCCAGCAACGCCCGGCGCAGCGCGTTGCGGTCCGCCTCGGGGCGGATCGGCGGGTTGACCAACGGCGCCTCGCCCTCGGCGTAGTCCTCCAGGCAGAGGATGAGGTGGTGCGGCGTCACCTCGTACGTCACGCTCGTCCGCGGCTGGCACGCCTCGATGCACTCCACGCTCCGGGCCAGGCTGACGTGCGAGAAGTGGATGCGACAGCCGTAGCGCGCAGCGATGCGCAGGTCGCGCTCGATGTAGCGGGCCTCGTTCGTGCCCGGTTCGCCCGGACGGAAGCCCGGGTCGGCCCCGGCGGCGATCTGAGCCAGCGCCTTCGGCGAATCCTCGCAGTGCGGCGTCAGCAGGATGCCCGCCTTCGCCGCCAGGAGGCAGACCCGCTCCATCACGGCGGGGTCAACGAGCGGGTCGCCGTCGTCGCTGAGCGCGACGACGCTCTCTTCACGCGCCAGTGCCGCGACATCGGACGGTTCGCGCCCCAGCCGACCCGCCGTCATGGCCGCCTTGAAGTAGACGCGCACGTCGGCCTCACGCCGGGCCTTCGCCGCCAATGCGCGAACCATCTCGACGGTGGCGATTGGCGGCTGCGTGTTCGGCTCGCAGACGACCGACGTGTATCCACCCGCCGCGGCCGCCCGCGCACCGCTGGCCAGGGTCTCCTTCGCGGGGAAGCCCGGCTCGCGGAAGTGGACGTGGGGGTCCACCAACCCCGGTATCAGCCAGAGTCCTTCGGCGTCGATGACGGACGGCGGCTCGGGCAGGAATGCCGCGGCGTCGGCGGGGCGGATATCCTCCTCCACGCGGGCCACGCGGCCCTCGGAGGCGAGCAGGTCGCGCGTCCCGTCAATCCCCGAACCGGGGTCGATCAGCCGGGCCTTGCGGATGAGTATCGCCGCCATGGTCCTGAGTCACTCCGATGCGTTGACGCGATAACGGACGGTTTCCTGCCACTGCTTCAGCGTCGGGTAGAGCTCCCTGTACGCCCCGAGCATATCGTCATAGTAGCGGGCCCTGCTGGGGTCCGGGGTGAACCTCTCCCGGGGCGCGATGAGGCCGGCGGCCGCCTCGGCGGCGCTCTCGTAAACGCCCGCGGCGAGGCCGGCCGAGATCGCCATGCCCAGCGCCGCGGCCTCCGTCACCTCCAGCCGCGTGACCGGCCGATTGAACATGTCGGCCTTGAGCTGGAGCCAGAAGTCGTTCTTGGCGCCCCCGCCGATGGCGCGGAACTCGTCCACCTGCACGCCCGCCTGATCGAGTATGTCAAGGTTCAGCTTCATCTCGTAAGATATCCCCTCGAGCACCGCGCGCAGCACCTGCGCGCGGGTCGTCGAAAGACTCAGTCCCACGATCGCGCTCACGGGATTGGCGTCCATGTGCGGCGAGCCGCTCATGGTGAAGTGCGGCAGCAGCAGGATGTCCGTCGGCTCGTCGCTCATCTGGCCGGTCAGGACTTCGTAAACGTCCCGGGCCGATTGCTCGGCCTCGCGCGCCTCGTGCCGCGCGAAGGTGTCCCGCACCCATCGAAACAGCGACCCGCCGGTGAAGTTGAACGCCAGCGAGACGTAGAGCCCCTCCGTCGCGTGCGGATAGCAGGCCAGGTTGTTGTCCAGCATCGTCTCGTTGACAACCGGTTCGTCCATGGCGACGGCGAAGCACTCGACCGTGCCCGTAGCGTCCATGGCCACGCCCGACTCGGTCACGCCGCTTCCGAGCGCTCCGGCGGGCTGGTCGTGGCTGCCGGCGACCACCAGGCAACCTTCCGGCAGACCCAGGGACTCGGCCGCCTTGCGCCCGAGCCTGCCCACCGCAGTGCCCGTCGGAACGGCCTGGCTGAACAGGTCCCCCCGAACGTCCGCCGCGTCGCAAAGCTTCTCGCTGAACCGCTTCTCGTGGATGTCGAACGCCATCGTCCGCGCGGCCATCGAGTAATCAATGCGCGGCTCCAGCCCCATCATCAGGTGCGCGAAGTCGCCGAAGCAGACGTACCTCGACATCTTCGCGTAGAGCTCGGGCTGGTTCTGCTTGATCCACATCAGCTTGACGACGGTGAACATCTGGCTCGGCGGCTGGCCGCAGATGCGCATTATCTCGGCGCGGTCCTGCCCGGCGACCCATCGGTCGAACATCTCCGACGCCCGGTTGTCAAAGCCGACGATGCTGTTGTCCAGAATGGCCCCGTCGCGGCCGATAGGGACCGCCGCTTCCCCGAGCGTGCTTATCGCGAACGCCTGGACGGGATCGGAGGCCGCCCCGGCGGCGGCCTCAGCCACCGCCTCGCGCACCATCTGCCAGACCTGCCGCGGGTCCAGCTCGAGCCGGCCCTGCCGCGGGTGCAGCAGCGGGTACTCACGGTATGCGCTGGAGAGTATCGCGCCGCCCTCATCGAAGACCGTCGCCTTCGTGCCCGTCGTGCCGATGTCCAGCCCCATCAGGCTCATGCTGCGTCCTCCGTTTGAAGCGACGTGTTCCCTTAGCTTACATGCCGGCCGACGCGTGCGCAACCGTTCGGCACGGCTGCGCGCTCTGCCCGGTCGGCGGGGCTTCATTCTGGTTGAGGAGGCGCGTGAGGAATCTGCTTGACAACATTGATGGATTCGCTTACAATCCCGAACCGCTTGTCAGAAGTGCTGGAATGCAAATGAGTTCCCACTAGCGTTAGGTCCCGCCAGGCGAAAGGGGTTTCATAAGTGGCCAACCGAACCGTCACCAAGCGCGAGCTATGCGAAAGGATTGCGAAGAAGACCGGTTACTCCCAGGTGGTCACCAAGGAGGTGATCCAGCAGTTCCTCGACGAGATCATCGCGGAGCTTGGTCGGGGCAACCGCATGGAGTTTCGCAATTTTGGCGTGTTCGACAGTCGCGTCCAGCCGGCACGGAAAGCGAGGAACCCCCGCACCGACGAGATCGTCGAAGTGCCGGCCAAGGCCGTCGTTTCGTTCAAAGTGGGAAAGAGCATGCGTGAGGAGGTGCAGACCGCACTTCCGGAGATGCTGGACTGATGTGCCCGGTGTTCCTAGTCCGTTGCGCTGCTGCCCTCCGTCTTCCTCGTGGCCACTGCCAGCAGTATGACCACCGCCCCGATGGCCCCCGCCTGCACCAGCGGCACCATGGCTCTCCAAATTGGTCCGCCGTAGGGTATCGTCGCGCCTCCGGCAGTTGCGGCCACCAGCAGGCCGATCGCCAGCAGCGCCAACCGCTCGCTCAGGCCGATGCGGACCAGGCGGGTTGTGAGGTTGCCCGGTCGGCGTTCGTCGCCCGAGGCGCTTAACCGTGCCAGGCCCATGCTCAGTGCGTCCCACAGCGGCACGGCGAACACCGTCAGTGCGACCACCAGTGGGAAGGCCGGGCCGATGCCCTTGCCCGATGGTGGGGCGGCCAGCCCCGTGCTCACCGCCAGGACGTAACCGGCGAACATGGCGCCGCTCTTGCCCGGCAGTATCGAGGCCCGGGGGAAGTTGAACGGCAGCAGTCCCAGCGCGCCGCCCGAGAATGCCAGCAACAGCGCGGCGGCCGCCCCGCGGTCCGTCTGGAGCGCCAGCACCAGCAGCGCGCCCCCCGACAGGAACGCAACCAGGACGCACTGCCCCTCGGTGTCGGCGAACAGGCTGAAACAGTACGTCAGCAGCGCCACCCACAGCACCGCCAGCCCGGCCCGGATCAACGGGGAGCCGGCCAGCGGCACGATGCGCACCTGGGGCACGGTTGCCGTCGCGCCGGCCAGCGCGAGAATGCCGATGAACTTGACGGTCGGCTTCAGTCCCTCAATGTCGTCCCAGAGCCCCAGTACGGCGATGGCAGCCCCGCCCAGCAGTGCCGTCGCAAGCGCGGGGAAGCTTCGCGACGCCGCGCGAATGGCCTGCTCAATCGGTTCCGCCGCCGGCAGCAGGGAGGGGTTCCAGTCCACCAGCGCCGCCGCCAGGCAGACCAGAAGGATCGGCAGCGCCGTTGCCGGCAGCATCGCGGCCCCGCCACCCACCACCTGGGGCTCGGCGTAAGCGCCATAGCGCCACACACGCGGCAGGCTGTGCCACTTCAGGCCAAGCGCCCTGACCAAGAGGGACATGAGGATGCCGAGCACGAACGCACAGCAGAATACGCCCGTCAGTGTCCAGCGCATCGCCCGCTTCCCCCTGATCGAGTCCTGTCCAACGCGGTCCGCGTCAACGCAGCCCCGGGCAGCAGTGCCCGTCGGCGGGCATTGATGCTCAGAACTCCAACGTGCTGCCGGCCTTGATCTCCGAGTAGCTTCCGGGAAAGCGCTCCGCTATGGCCTGCGTGTGCTGCGTGCAATGACAGGGCGCCAGGAAGGCGATGCCGGCCAGGGCATCCAGCCTGGCGAATCCGTGGAAGCCGCCCAGCACAGCGTGAATCTCGCCCCGCGCGGCCGCCCGTTCCATCAGGGCGTCCACGCCGGGATGCGCGCAACCCGTGATCACGACCAGCCCGCTGTCGGTATCGAGGACGAGGGCCTGTTCCGTCGTCTGCCCCTCCACGGGGCCGGTGCTGCGGATGCCGGGAGATACCTCGCCCGGCTCCGTCACTTCGCGCAGCACGGCTGGGCTGAGCTGCGAACGGACGTCCGGCCCGAAACCCGGCAGGATGAACACCTCGGCGTCCGCATTGCCGCCCACCACGTAGGAGAGTCCGCCCGTGTGGTCCCAGTGGTCGTGCGAGAGGACAACCTTGTCCACCGCGCCCGGCTCGACGGCGGCACGCTCCATATTGTGTTTCAGGATTGCGGGGTCGGCGCCCGTGTCAAAGAGCACGTTCTCCTGACCCTCCGCCAGGCACGCGAACCCCCAGTCGGCCTGGTATCCCGGCAATGCGTTGTTGTCATACAGTATGCGCAGCTTCATCTTTCACCTCCACCGTAAGTTTAACCTGCAAGGCGGCCGTGTCCAGCAGAAAACAGCCGCCCTGGGCGTCGCACAAAGGCTGAATCCGCGCCGGGACTTGCAACCTGCACGCCCCTTCTGGCAGACTGCGCCACTCTCATCGGCTCCCGGTTGGAAAGGCGTGTGGGGTGAAGCATCGTGCGGCGGCAAGGGTGTGGCACCTGACGGTCGCGGCCTGGGCGTCGCTCGTTGTATTCGCGGCGACCTCGTCGCTGCTCTCGGTGTCTCTGGAGCGCATAGGCTCCGAGTTCTCCATCGGTTTCGGGCCGCGGGGCGCGTTGGCCGGTATCCGCGCACTGGTGCTGGCGTCGGCCACGCTGGTGATCGGCCGCCTCGCCGACCGGTTCGGCACGAAATGGTTCATCAGCGGCGCCATGGTGGTCATCGCCGTCGGCTTGGTCTGGTCCGGTTCCAGCCCCACGTACGTCTGGCTGGTCGGGGGAATCGCGGTCATGGCCGTCGGCCTGGGGGGGCTGGAGGCACTGGTCAGCCCCCTGGTCGCGGAGCTGCACCCCCGCAACGTGGCGACTCACCTGAGCGTCCTTCACGCCTTCTTCCCGGCGGGCCTGGTCGTCTGCTCATTCGCCATTGGTCGCGCGCTCGACAGCGGCGTCCACTGGCAGGTGCCGTTCCGCGTCGCCGCCATACCGTCGCTGCTCGTCGGGGTGCTCTTCCTGACGGGGCGCTACGCCGACGGCCCCGCTGAGCGGCGCGTAACGCTCGGAATCCGGGCCACCGCCGCAATGCCGCTGTTCTGGATCCTGGCGGCGGTCATCATGCTCGGGGCCGGCTGCGAGGGCACCCTCATCTATTGGACCCCCAACTTCATCCAGGCCGAGTACGGGACGGCTGCGGTCGTGGGCGCCGCCGGGCTCGTGCTCCTGAGCCTGGCCATGACCGTGGGGCGTCTTGGCGTCGGCATCGCTGCGCGGCGGCTTCCCCTGGAGAGCATGATGATGTACCTGGCCCTGGTGGGGGCCGTTGCCAGCGGCTGCTTCGCGCTCGTGGACGGCTTGTGGGCCAGCATGGGACTGCTGATGGCCGCCGGGCTCTGCGTGGCCTGCTTCTGGCCGTGCACGCTTGCGCTGGCCGCCCGGCACATCGCCACCGGTTCGGCGACCCTCTTCGCGATGCTCTCGGTGACGGGCATCCTGGGCTTCGGGGCGCTTCCGTACGCTTCGGGCCTCATCGCGGAGAAGTTCGGCCTGCGGGTCGGGCTCTGCCTGGTGCCGGCCGCGTTCGTGGCCGCGACGTTTGCTCTCCTGATGTCGGTGCGCCTGTCGCGGCGGCCCACGCGGGCCAGGGCAGTGGGAGATTGAGCCGGGGGCGGGTTTCTGCTATAGTCGCCGGAGCGCGCCGGTAGCTCAGTGGATAGAGCAACGGACTTCTAATCCGTAGGTCGAGGGTTCGAATCCTTCCCGGCGCGCCAGCCTGACGGCAGGCTGGCGGCCTCCATCCAACATACGGCCTGCTGGGGGCGTAACCGTTGCCGTTGCGGCGGACTCATTGCACAGGGCACTGCTATTCGTCTGAGTCGGCCGGCCAGAGTCGGCCCGCGTCCTTCGCGAGTTTGCGGACCTTCTGCTCCGCTTCCTCGAAGCTGCCGGCAATCTTCTTCCAGTGCTTGTCGAGGCCCGCGCGCGTGCGCAGTTCCCCGGCGGCCCACAGCATCTCCAGGTTCTCGGCCCGCTCTGCGGCGTCCGGCTCCAGAGTCTCGGACGCAGTGGTCTCGCCCTTCTCGGCCGCCCTGCGGTCCTTCCAGTAGTTCCACCCGAAGAAAACTGCCACGCACAGCACGATGAGAATAATGATTCGGAACAAGGCTGGTTCCCTCCTTCCTTTGTGTCCCCTCGCGGCGACGACTCGTCTCACCTACCGGCCGGCGCCAGAGGGCTCGCCGGTTGACGCACAATCGTAGCGGCTGCCACCGAGCAGGTCAACTTCTTCTTTGGCGCGTGTCCGCCGGGTGGAGCGCCGGCATTCAGTCGGCCTCGCCCTCCTGGCCGGCGAGCTTCAGCGCCTGGTCGTTGAAGAAGCGGACGCAGCCAGCCAGGTCTTCCATCTGCCAGGCTGCCTCGTATTCCATGGAGAAGACGCCCCGGAAGCCCTGCCGCTTCATCTCCGCCAGCATTCCCCCCGCATCGCAGGCGCCCGTGCCCCACGGGACGTCATGGCCCGCGCCCATCTTGTTCAGGTCCTTGAAGTGAAAGGAAACGATGCGGCCTTCGAGCTTCCTGAGGCACTCCATCGGGTCCAACCCCGAGCGGGCCCAGTGGCCGGTGTCGGCGCAGGCGCCCACGCGCTTGCTCAGGCCCTTGCAGGCCGCCAGCACCGTGTCGGGGTTCCAGTAGCGGGACGGCTTCGGGTGGTTGTGGATCGCCACGTTGACGCCGTATTCCTGGCAGAGCCGGTCGATCATCGGCATGTCCTTCGGGTCCGGCTCGGCCACGATGGTCTCGATGCCCATCTTCTTGGCCCATTCGAAGGTGCGGCGGCACGCGCCCTCGTCGCCGGGCAGGCCGGTGACGCCGTAGTTGACCAGTTGGACGCCCGCCTCTTTGAGTTTGGCCTGCACCTTCGCCTCGACCTCGGCGCCCATGCCGGGGCCGGTCTTCGCGTCGATGTCCGCACTGACGCGCTGGCCGGGGTACATCTCGACGTACTTCATCCCGAGCGCCTTGACGCGGTCAACGGTCTCGAAGAAGGTGAGTTGCCGGAACGTCCACGCCTGGGCACCGAGCCGCCAGCCCAGCCTCTCGGCGGGGGACACCTCAGGGGTATTCTCCGGTTCTTCGCCGACGGCCTGCCAGAGAGCGCACGCCCCGGCCGCAAGGAGGGCCACGATCAGGACAGTCCTCCGCATTGCCATTCCGTTCTCCCTTCGGTTTCCGGCACAAAGTATCAGGCAACGCCTGCTCCATCGTGGCGATAGCATAAGTGCGCGCGGCCAGAGTTTCAAGGTGGGTATTCGCCGTGCGTTGACAGGGCACCATGGACGCATTAGCCTTGCCTGGTAAGAGAGGCTCACCGCCGTGAAGAAAGGGTGTGAGATGAAACGGACCTCAGTTCTTGCGCTGCTTTCGGTGTTCGCCATGTTGGGCGGGACCGGGCAGGCAACGGGTCAGGACGAGCGCAACCTGCTCGAGGACGGCGCCAGCTTCGAGGTCGGCGTGGACGGCTTCAGTTTCAACGACTACTACCTCATCTCGCACCATGGCAGGGAGATAGCGCCGGTCTTTGACGATACGACGGCCGTCCACGGCCGGTACAGCCTTCGGCTCGACAACTCGCTGGGCGACAAGATCGTGATCGCGTTCCGGCCCATCCGTGTGCCCGAGACGACGGACGTCACCGTCTCGGGCTACGTGAAGGGCGAGGGCCGGGCGCGGGTGCAGCTGATGCGGTTCCGCTACACGGCGACGAGCCGGCTCGACGTTGACCTGACGGGCGACTGGCAGCGGTTCAGCTTCCCCGGGCAGATCAAGAGCGATGAGGTCTATTACCTGTGGATCCTGCCGACTGTGGACACGAAGCGCATCTGGCTGGACGCCTTGCAGATAGAGCAGGGGGGCCTGGGGGCGTTCCGGCCGAAGCCGCTCGAACTGTCCGTCGCGACGACGGCGTTCTGCAACACGTACTGGACGGGCGATGACTGCGCGCTCGTGGTGAGGCTCTATGCGGAGGAGCCGGCCGACGCGATACCCGTGACCGTGAGGGTGCTGGACGTCTTCCGCGACGAGGTGCTGAGCAAGTCCGTCCAGGTCGCCATGCAGGGCCGGCGGCACGCGACCGCGACGATCCCCCTGTTCAGGGGCGACCGGCGGGGGCACTACAAGGTCATCGTCGAGGCCGAACACGGGGGCAGCTTGGAGAAGGAGGTCTTCCAGTTCGGCGTCCTCCGGGAGGTGGCCGAGCCCGATCCGTTCTTCGGGTTCCAGGTCAAGCACATCTTCAATGACGACGCCGAGCGCCGCTTCAGCGACAACAACGAGCAGCGCGAGCTGGTGTATGCCAACGTGGACCTGACCTACGTCAACGAACTGATGCGGCGGGCCGGCGCGCCGAGCCTGCGTTGCTTCCGCACTGCCGAGTACGGCAAGATCGAGAAGCCGTCGGGGGAATACGTCTTCCGCGACGCGTTCCTTGACCTCCAGAGGCAGGCGGGCCTGAGCAGCCCCCTGGTGATCCTGAGCGGGACGTGCCCGGAATGGGACGCGGACCCGGAACTCTCATTCGAGCGCGGCAGCAGGACGATTCACATCCCCCGCCTGGCCGAATGGCGGGACTACGTCCGCACGATAGTCCGCCATTACAGGGGCAAGGTGCGCTACTACGAGGTGGTCAACGAGCCGGAGACCATCTTCAAGCAGGTGCCTGTGTACGTGAAGTACCTGAAGGCGGCCCACGACGTCATCCGGCAGGAAGACCTGGACGCGCTCATCGTGGCGCCCTCATACTCGGGCCGTCGTCCGTTCGAGTGGATCGAGGAATTCTGCCAGGCGGGCGGGCACCGGTGGGTTGACATCTGGGCGATCCACTACGCAGGCCGCAAGCTGCCGGAGTTCGGCATGGACGGGGCGACGCCGACCTGGGACCTCATACGCCGATACCGCGACATACTCGTGCAGCACAACGGCGGCAAGGACAAGCCCCTCTGGAACACGGAGGGCGGCTCTTTCTACTGGATGCCGGAGTACGACCACTGGCCGCGGCCGGAGGACCAGGTCCACCAGTGGGTCGGCGGCGAGCATCACGAGGTCCGCAACGAGCCGCTGGCGGCCGCCTATGCCGCCCGGCTCCAGCTCATCGAGAAGGCGAGCGGCGTGGACCGGCTCTACTCGTTCGAGCTCGGCTTCTATTACAGCCAGAACGCGTCGAGGGCGCGCGACGTATGGTCCATGTACACCAACTATGACGGCTCGCCGTCGCCGCCGCTGGTCGCGTACAACGCGGTGGCGGACGTATTCGCCGGGGCGAAGCCAGTGGCGCTGCTGCCGCTCGAACACAACGTCGTCGTGACCGTGTTCGAGCGGGACGGCCGGACGGTCGCGGCCACCTGGAAGGGGGCGCCGATGGGGGAGATATCGGGCTTCGAGCGATACGACAGGCCGGTTGCGGCGGATGTGGCTCTCCCGTCCGCGGATACCTCATTGATGGACATGCTGGGCCATCCGTTAGAGGTGGAACCCTCGGGGCGTGGCGTGCGCCTGGCCCAGACGGCGTTCCCGATCTACCTGACGAGTGCCCTCGCGCCGTCGGAGGTTGTGGAAGCCTTCCGCGCGGCGCGCCTGGCGCTCGGGCCGCAGCCCGAGATAGGCGCGACGGCCGAGGAACTCATGGCGGTCATGCGCTATAGCGCCGCCATCGAGGTCCTGAAGGAGCGGCTTCGGGCGGAGCCGGCAGACGCGCAGGCATGGGGGCGGATGGGTACCTGCTACCTGTCGCTTCAACAGTCGGATGAGGCCGAGGCATCCTTCAGGAAGGCCCTTGAGCTGGCCCCGGATTCGGTGGAGGCCAACGCCGGCCTGGCCGCTTGCATCCGGGACGGCACCAACGCTGGCCGGTACGACTGGAACTGGGCGGAGGGGATGGCGCGGGCGGCCGAGTACATGGGCCGGGCCGTCGAGGGGAGGCCGGACGACCTGGTGCTGCGCCACGACTACTGGTATCTGCTCAAAAGTTCGATGCAGAATGTGCCCGGCAACGCGGCCAAAGCGCTGGAGCAGGTCCAGGCGGCCCGGCGGCTCGACCCGCAGGCCAGGAACTTCCGTACCCAGCGCATGATCGCATCCAGGGAGCAGATCCAGGAGCGCGTCGAGAGGGACCGCCGCGGGGCCGGCCGGTAGCCGCTGGCGTCCCTCAGAGCGTCCAGCCCTTGCGGTACTCGTAGTGCAGGAGTCGGTTTGCCTCGGCCGGCTCGGCGAACTCCTTCCCCTCACCGTCCCACGCCAACTTCTGCCCGCGGAACCGCAGGGCGACGTTGCCCAAGAGAATGGTCTCGGTCATCGGGCCGGCGTAGTCGAAGTCCGAGGCAGTCACGATCCGCCTGCCGTCGTGAAGAGAACCCTTGCACGCCTCGACCCACTCGTCGTAATGGCCGATGGAGCGGGGCAGCGTCTTCTCCGGCGGCGGGAACTCGCGCATCTTCGCCTCGGGGATGATCCTGCAGCCGCCGGCCCAGCCGCCGCCGAGCATCTTGCCCCTGTCGCCGACGAACAGGATGCCGTTGTCGCCCAGTCCGCGTCCTGGCTCCAGCTCCTCGGGGCGGGGGGGCAGTCTCTTGCCGTCGTGCCAGACGAGCTTGAGCGCCGGCCTGTCGCCCTCCGCCGGGAACTCCCACTCTATGACCGACCACTGCGGGAAGCTCTCCTTGCTGAAGGCCGGACACTCCGCCGTGACGCTCGCCGGGTACTTCAGGTTGAAGACGTAGAAGGCGGGGTCCATGTTGTGGCAGGCCATGTCGCCCAGGGCGCCCGTGCCGAAGTCCCACCAGCCCCTCCAACTGAACGGCAGGTAGGCGGAGTGATACGGACGGTCCGGCGCCGGGCCTAGCCAGAGGTCCCAGTCCAGCGTCGCGGGGACCTGGGGCGTGTCCTGCGGGCGCCCCGCGTTCTGCTTCCAAACGGGCCGGTCAGTCCAGACGTGGACCTCGGAGACCGTGCCGATGGCGCCGGCGCGGATGTACTCGGCCGTCCGGCGCAGGGCCTCCCCGCCGTGGCCCTGGTTGCCCATCTGCGTGACGACGCCATGCTCCCGGGCCGCCTCCGTGAGCGCCCGGGCCTCGTGGACGGTGCGAGTCAGGGGCTTCTGGCAGTAAACGTGCTTGCCCATCCTGATGGCCATCATCGAGGCGACGGCGTGGGTGTGGTCGGGGGTGGACACCACGACGGCATCTATGGAGTCGTCGAGCTCCTCCAGCATCACGCGGAAGTCCCTGTACTTCGGCGGATCGGGGAACTCACCGTAGGCCTTCGCGGCGTGCCGCTCGTCGACGTCGCACATGGCGACGATGTTGCAGCCCAGGCGGGAGACCGTCCTCAGGTCGGAGTGTCCCATGCCTCCGCAGCCAACCTTGGCCACGTTCAGCCTCTCGCTCGGCGGCACCTGACCCGAGCCGCCGAGCACGCGCCGCGGGACGATGGTGAAGGTCGCCGCCGCCAGCGCCCCGCCCAGGAATGCCCGGCGCCGAATGCCGCCCGTCCTGCCCGTTGTCCTCTCTGTCTTGCGCCGCTTGCCCACGGTTGCCTTGCTCCTGTCACTCGAGATCTTTGCCGTCCAGCGCGCGTATGCGGATGTTCCGAAACCAGACCGGCTTGCCGTGGTCCTGGAAGCCCACGTAGCCTTCGCGCGCCATGTCTTTGTAGGCGTTGTTGAACTTGTTCCCGCTGCCGTCCGGGTTCTTGTGCGGTTCGGTCCAGAGGTCCAGGTCCATGTCTATTATCTCCACGTCGTTCAGGGAGACCTCGATGATGTTGTCCCTGCACGTGACGGTCATGCGGTTCCACTCGCCGGCCGGCCTCATCGGGTTCGAGCTCGGCGCCAGGCAGTCGTAGATTGCCCCGCAGTCGTGCCGGCTCGGCTGCGCCTTCCCGTGCGAGTCCATTATCTGCACCTCGATGCCGGTGTGCAGCCAGTTGGACTTGCTGTCGGTGCGGATGAAGACGCCGCTGTTGGTGCCGCTGTCCACCTTGAACTCCAGGTCGAGCACGAAGTCGCCGTAGCGCTTCTCGCTCCAGAGGAAGCCCGCGCCCTGTTTCCACGCGATGGCGCCGGCCTCGACGTGCCAGCCGCCCGGCTTGCACTGCCAGCCGGCCAGGTCCACGCCGTTGAACAGCGACTGCCACTCGCCGCCGGTGAGGGCGCTGGGGGTCGCGTCCGCCGCCAGGTCGCCCAGGGCGAACTGGATGCCGTCCAGGTAGTGGCGCAGGATCGCCGCGTTCCAGAATATCTCGTTGCGATGCCCCAGTGAGCAGTAGAAGACCCGGCCCTTGCCGTAGGCCCTTACCCAACTCACAGCGAAGTCGCCGTCCGTGCGCCCTATGCCTTCCTTGGTCATGTCGGTCTTGCCCGTGTCCAGGCTGAGCAGCACGCGGAGCTTACCGCGGGAGTAGGGGTCGCGGAACTGGTAGATCTCGTCGGTTATCTCGAAGTCCTGGCCCTTAAAAGCCGCGCAGAGCGGGTGGTCCGGCTCTTCCACCTTCACGGCGACCTTCTCGTTCCAGGGATGGCCGGAGAAGTACCCTCCTATCATTTCGCCGTACTCGGGCCACTTGTAGGAGCAATCGGTCGCGGCGTGAATGCCCACGAGGCCCTTCCCGCCGGCGACGAAGTCCAGCAGGCTCCTGCGCAGGCGCTCCGCCCGAGCCGCCGCTTCTGCCGTCGCGTCCCCGGCCAGGAACAGCTCACCGGTCGTGCTGTCCATGCAGACGGCGTCGAACTGCGCGAGCGTCTCCGGCTCGAACATCGCCATGTCGTCGGAGACGACGGTTTGATAGGCGCCTGTCCCGGCTCCCATGATCTCCAGGGCCCTTGCCGCGTAAGGGATGGAACCGTGCCGGAAGCCGCCGCAGGCAGTGTAGACGAGCAGTTTTCGCGGCCTGGCCGGCTTGGCCGTGGCCTTCTCGGGCGCTGCGGCCCGTATCTTCTCGACGGCATCCGCGGGAACGTCCTGTGCAGAGGCCGTCTGCCACACCGAGGCCAGAAGCGCAACGGCTCCCAGCGCCAGGACCGTCCTCTCGAGCTTCATGCTTCTGCTCCCAACTCTGGGCCGTGTGCAACCCCGACCGGCATGTTACACCTGCCGGGCAGGGACGGCAAACGCCTGCGCCCCCCCCCGGGCCGCGCCTCCGTTGGACGGAATCGGGGGCGGTCCGGTACAATCCCGGCCGGTTGCGGCCAATCTGCGAGGAGGCAGACCTGTGCCGGCGGACGGCAGAGACACACCGCCCGCCCTTGCCGTCGAGAACCTGGTCAAGGATTTCCCGGCGGCGCGGGCGCTCGACGACGTGAGCCTCGCCTTCGAGGCGGGCGAGGTCCACGGCATCGTTGGCGAGAACGGTGCGGGCAAGACGACGCTGATGAGCGTCATCGGCGGCATCTATCAGCCCACGGCGGGCCGGCTGCTTCGCGGCGGCGAGGCCGTGACGATCCCCGACCCCGCGCATGCCATGCGCCTGGGGATCGCGATGGTCCACCAGGAGCTGAACCTGGTGGATGAGCTGTCGGCGGCGGACAACATCTTCCTGGGCCGCGAGTTGGGCCGGTTCGGGTTCGTGGACGGGCGGGCGACCATCCAAAAGGCAGGCGAGTTGCTGGAGCGGGTGGGCTCGGCCGTGGACCCGACCGTCAGGGTCAGGGCGCTCTCGGTCGCCCAGCAGCAGATGGTCGAGATCGCCAGGTCGCTCAGTTGCGACGCCTCCGTCCTCATCATGGACGAGCCCACGGCCATGCTGGCCCATCCGGAGGCCGAACGCCTCTTCGAGTTGATCGCGCGCGTGCGCTCCCAGGGCGTCACCGTGCTTTACATCTCCCACATCCTGCCGGAGGTCCTCAGGCTCTGCGACAGGATAACCGTGATGCGGGACGGGAAGGTGGTCAGGACGCTCGACCGGGGGGACGTCGGGGAGGGCAAGCAGGCCGAGGGCCGGCTCGCGTCGCTGATGGTCGGGCGCCCGATGGCCGACCATTTCCCGGCCAGGGGCGAACCCGCGGCGGCGACGGCGCTTAGCGTGCGGGACCTGTCGGTGCCCGGCTGCGTGCGCGGCGTTTCCTTAGACGTCAGGGCGGGGGAGGTGCTCGGGTTTGCCGGCCTGGTCGGCGCCGGCCGCACCGAGATGGCCGAGGCCGTGGCGGGGCTCCGCCGTCGGTCGGCCGGCACAGTCGCCGTCCACGGCGCGCGACTGGAGCCCGACCGGCCGGGGGACGCCGTCGAGAAGGGGCTGGCCTACCTTTCGGAGGACCGGCAGGGACGGGGTCTCATCATGGGCCGGAGCGTTGCCGAGAACATCACCATTGTCTCGCTTCGCCGCTACGCCCGGCCGCTCATCTCGCGGAAGGCGGAGCTGGCGGCCGTGCGGCATCACGTCGAGCGGCTCTGCATCAAGGTCGGCCGATACGACGACGCGGTGGACACGCTCAGCGGCGGCAACCAGCAGAAGGTCGTCGTGGCCAAATGGCTCGAGGCGCGGCCGAGGGTGCTCATCCTGGACGAGCCGACGCGCGGGCTCGACATCGCGGCGAAGGAGGAGATATACCGACTGGTCCGCGAACTGGCCGGCGGGGGCATGGCCTGCGTCTTCATCAGTTCAGAACTGAATGAATTGCTCGGCATGTGCCATCGCATCGCCGTCATGCGCGGCGGGCGGATAGTGACAGTGCTGGCGGGCAAGGAGATGACCGAGGAGAACGTCATGTTGCACGCGGCAGGCGTCAAGGAGGAGGCAGCCGCATGACTCCGACCGAACCGGAGTTGCTCGAAGACGGCGCTCTGCGCCCGACCCGCGCGTCGGGATGGACCACGGGACGGGTCCTGGAGGTCTTCGGCCCGCTGATTGCGCTGGCGCTGCTGGTCGCCGTGACCACGGTGTTCAACCGCAAGTTCCTGCTGCCCGAGAACATCCTGAACGTCCTGGAGGGCCTCTCGTTCCGCGGGGTGATCGCCATCGGCATGACGTTCGTCATCATCTTGGGCGGGATTGACCTGTCGGTCGGTTCCCTGGTGGCCTTCGCCGGGGGGCTGGGCATCTGGCTGATGAACACCGTCATCAACGCGTCCGTCATCATCGAGGCCGTAGCCGAGGCCAGGGAGGCGGGCCTGGCGGCGCCCCATGGCGCCGTGCGGGTCGGCCTGGCCGGCGCCTTTGCCTGGTTGGGGATGGACGGCTCGGAGGCCTGGGGCGTGCTAATTGCTTTCTCCGTCGTGCCGCTGGCAGGACTCCTGGCCGGCCTGCTCAACGGCGTCCTCGTGGCGAAGGGGCGCGTCGCCCCGTTCATCGCCACGCTCGGCGGCCTGGCCGCGTACCGGTCGCTGGCACTGGCTATCGCGGACGGGGGCGAGTTCCGCTCGGCCAGCGCCGGGATGTTCAAGGCGCTCGGCACGGGCGGGATCAGGCTGCCATACCTGGCCAACCAGTATGGCAACCCGCTCGTGCTCCGCTGGCCGGTGCTGATATTCCTGGCCATCGTGGTCGCGGCGCACGTCACGCTCAACCGGACGCGCTACGGGCGCTACGTCTACGCCATCGGCTGCAACGAGCGCGCGGCCAGGTACTCGGCCATCGGCGTCGAACGCGTCAAGATCGCCACCTACACGCTGATAGGGCTGCTCACGGGAGTCGCGGCCGTGATGAACGCCTCGCGCATGAACTCCGTCAGCAGCGGGCAGACGGGGACCATGTGGGAGCTGGACGCCATCGCCGCCGTGGTCATAGGCGGCACGCGCATGACCGGAGGCTCCGGCCAGGTCTGGGGCACCGTGGTGGGCTTGTTGATACTCGGCGTGATTGGTAACATGCTGAACCTGCTCCAGGTTTCGCCTTACCTGCAGGGGCTGGTCAAAGGCGTGATCATCGTGTCGGCCGTCCTCGTGCAGCGCGGCAGGCACACGGCACAGTGAAGCGCGAGGGCGCGCACGGCAACGGAGGTGAAAGATGAGACGCGCGGCAATGACGGTGCTCTTGGGGATGACTCTTGTGTGCTTGGCGGGCTGCGGCAAGCCGGGCGCCGAGCAGGAGGCGGCGGCGCAGCCGGGCCGTGTGCTGACCATAGGCGTCTCCGTCCCGGCGGCCGACCATGGCTGGACGGCCGGCATTGGCTGGTGGGCCAGGCGCGCCATGGAGCTCTATCCCGAGGTCAACTGGGTTTACGCCACGGCCGTCGGCCCGGACAAGCAGATCCAGGACATCAAAGACATGATGGCCCAGCAGAAGCTGGACGGGCTCGTCGTCCTGGCGACGCAGTCCGCCCCGCTGACGCCCATCGCCGAGGAGGCGCACGCCAACGGCATCTACCTGGTCAACGTGGACCGCGGCTTCAACGAGCCCGTGGCCGACGTTTTCGTCGAAGGGGACAACGCGGCGTTCGGTCGCAAGAGCGCCGAGTTCATGGTCGAGCGCCTCGGCGGAAAGGGGAACATCCTCGTCCTCGAAGGCATCCCCTCCACGGTCAACACCGACCGGGTGGCAGCTGCCGCCCAAGTGTTCAAGCGCTACCCGGACATCAAGATACTCGCCCAGCAGACCGGCATGTGGAACCGTGAGAAGGCTTACGAGGTCAGCAAGGACCTCTTGACGCAGTTCCCGAACATCGACGCGATATGGGCGGCCGACGACGACATGGCGCTCGGAGTCGAACAGGCCCTCCAGGAAGCCGGAACGGAAGGCAAGGTCTGGATGCTCGGCGGCGCAGGCATGAAGGACATCGTCAAGCGAGTCATGGACAGCGACCCGCTCTATCCAGCCGACATCACCTATCCGCCGTCGATGATCGCCGTGGGCATCCACATCTGCGTCAGCAACCTGCGGGACGGCAAGGCCGGCCGGATCGCGCAGTTCATGCCCCGGCACATCATGCTTGACGTCGAGCTGATCACCCCCGAGAACGCGGAGCACTACTACTTCCCCGAATCCGTCTATTGAGGCGCCGACCGCTGGCGGGACGGCAGCGGGACTTGCCATGAGGGGGGCAGGATGAAGGCAATCGCCGCAGTCACGCTGCTTGCCTGCCTTGCCTGTTCGTTGACGTGGCCCTCGCCGGTCCGCGCGGCGGAGGCCGACTGGCCGATGCTGGCCCACGATCCCGCCCGGTCCGGCTCTACGACGACCGAGGTCCGGCCGCCGTTTGAGCGGAAGTGGTACCGCCTCTTCCCCGATGAGGGGCTGATGGCCGGCGTGCAGACGATCATCTACGAAAGCAGGGTGTTCATTGGCACCATGGGGGGCAGGCTCCACGCGATCGACGCCGAGACGGGCAGTGACGCCTGGGTTTACGAGGCGGGCGGACCGATCCTGCACAGTTGCGCTGCGGCCGAGGGCAAGGTGTTCTTCGGCTGCGCGGACGGGAAGGTTTGCGCCGTGAACGCCGCCGACGGCGCGTCGGTCTGGGCCGTTCAGACGGGAGCGGCCGTTTGGAACTCGCCCGCCGTGCACGGGGGCGTCGTCCTGATCGGCAGCCGAGACGGGAAGCTCTATGCCATTGGGGCCGAGGGGGGCGAGGTCCGGTGGGCGGCGCCCACGGACGGGCCGCTACTGTGCAGCCCTGCCGTGGACGCACGGGCCGGCCGCGTCTACGTCGGCAGCGAGGACATGAACGTCTATGCATTTGACCTGCAGGACGGTGCACGGGTCTGGCGCAGCGACAAGCTGCCGGGCGTCAGCCTCCGTGGATACCATCCCGTCGTCGCCCCGGACGGCTCTGTGATTATCACGGTCACGCCGGGCCTGTCGCAGTATCCCTGGAGCGCTCTCCTGGGCGACATGGCGAAGGAGGTGTTCGGCGACATCGCCAGTTGGCGCCACACCAAGGAGGAGAACGAGAGGCTGCGGCGGGAGAACCTGGAACTGCTGAAGAAGCCCGAGACCTACCAGGCCGAACTCGACTATCTCCGCAGACGCCTGGCCGAGCAGCCCGCCTATCAGACCTTCTTCGTCCTCGACCCGAAGACTGGCGGTCACAAATTCGTCGCCCCGATCGTTTACGGGGAGAGCATGAACGGCACGGGCGCGCCGCCCCTGGTCACGCCCGATGGCAAGGTGATCGTGAAGTACCAGGTGCTGCTGACCAGCCGCTACCAGCATTACTCCCCGTTCCTCAACGTGGGTTACCTGGACACGGCGACCGGCCACGTCACGCCGATCATGGATCAGAGCCGCGTTTACGGCTGGCACGACAGCCTGCTGCTCGTGCACGACGAGCAGTGCCAGCTCACGGTCGCCGGGCGCGTCCTCGTCAACACGCACCAGGACAACGTCAACGCGATGGACCTGGACACGCTGGTGGGCTACGGGGAGCCTCTCTGCCAGAACATTCACGAACCCAAGGAAGGGGAGGGCGTCGGCATCTGGGCGCACGTCCTCCGGGGCGAGCCCGTCCCGGTCGGCAAGGAATGGCTCGCGCGCGGGACGGCCGTTTACGGCGGCGGATCGGTCATCGACACGCCGGTGTCGGTCGCGGGGGACAGCTTCTATTACATCCCCAACCATGAGATCAACGCCAGCTGCGCGCTCATCGCTTACCGGATGCAGGAGGGTGGCACGGCCAGCCGAGGGCGCCAGCCGCCCCGAGCCGACCTGACGGCCGAGGAGTGGGAGAAGGTCCAGGGCCTCCCGTGGGACTGGGACACCCTGGAGATGGGCCGTCTGAAGCACGTCCTGGAAGCCCTTCCGGGAGGCGTTCCCGGCACGCTCCGCGCCCCGCTCACGGCGGAGGCGGAGGCGCGCGTCGCGGGCGTGAGCGACGCCGAACTCGACCGCTTCATCTGGGAGGTGCCGGGCATCACTTTCGCGGAGCCCGGTCCGCCGCCGGCCCTGCGCAGGGAGCTGGCGCGCATCGTTGACGAACTGCTCTCGACGGACTGGCGGCCGCTGGAGTTCCCCGTCGGCAAGCACCCGCGCGAGGGCTATGCGTTCTTCGTCGAGCCGACCGAGACGCTCTACACCCTCGCGCGCGCCTATCCCTATGTGGACGAGGGCCTGCGGGGCCGGATGCGGGAGCACGTGGCGGCGATGCAGGCGCGTGGCGGGCCGTTGGAGATCGGCACGGGCTTCCGGACTTACAGGGACGAGGGCGGCGCCGTCCGCTCCGCCTACGACCCCCCGCCGGCGGAGATGCGGCGCGTGGTCGAGGATATCACGCGGAGCCAGGTGGCCCGGCTCTATCCCATCTGGCTCTGGGGGCACGTGACTGGCGACTGGAGCAAGGTCGAGGGCGAGTGGGGCCGCCTGCGTAAGCACGTCCGGCAGGAACCGAACCCCGTGGAAGAAGACTGCCGCAACGGGCACGTGGCCGGCCTCATCGCGCACTGCCGCCTCGCTGCGCGGATGGGCGATGAGGAGGCGCTGGCCGACGGCCTGGCTGCGGCGCGGGGGGCCACGCGGGAACGGCTCGTCTACGAGTTCGCTCACACGCGGGGCGGGCTTATCAGGCAGGTCGAGATCCTGCGGACCATCTTCGCGCGCTGGCGCCACCTCACGCCCGAAGTGGGCCGCCTGTGCGCCTGGTACGCGGGCCAGACACACCGGCATCTCATGGACGTTTACGTGGAATACCATCGGCCGATGTGGTGGCTGACGTGGAACGTCGAGATCATGAAGCGCAACGAGTGTCCCTTCGCCTTCCCGACGGTGCCGGCCGAGGTCTTCGCGGCGCGGGCGCTTATCCTCCGCGAGCCGGCGGAGAAGCTGGAGTCCTTGCTCGACCTCCCATGGTGCAGGGCCGACCTGTTCCACGTGCAGAAGCTCGTCTTCTGTATCGAGGCGCACGGCGAGTGTGCCTGGCGCGATTTGCGTCCTTGAGTGCGTTGACAAGCCGCCGGCCGGTCCGTAGTATCGAGAGTCTTACCGTACCGTGCTCGTGAGGGGTGCGTCCACGGCGTTGCAGGAGCGGGAGAAGCACGATGGCACGGCTTGGCCTGGCATGGATGGCAGTGACGGTGGTCTTGGGCCTGCTGAGCGTCGCCCCGGCCTCGGCGCAGCTGGCGCCGATCGCGGGGGGCGTCGGCCCGGACGGCTGGACTGTCCTCAAGAAGAGCCCCGACACGCAAGTGGTCTACGCGAGCAGTTCCCAGGGCGACGACGCCAACGACGGGCTCTCGCCGCAGAGACCGCTGAAAACGCTCGAAAAGGGCATGTCGCTGCTGCGCGACGGGCATCCTGATTGGCTGCTGCTGAAGCGGGGCGACGTCTGGCGCGAGGGGCTCGGGGGTTGGACGAACGGAAACTACAGGTCGGGTCGCAGCGCCGCCGAGCCGATCGTGATCGGCAGTTACGGCGATGCGCCCGAGCGGCCGCTCATCAAGGTGGGAACGATTGAGAAGAACGGCTTCTTCAGGTCCTACACCGGCCGGACTATGCCGGCGGGATGGAAGGGGCCTTCCAACGTAGCCATCGTTGACATGCACGTCTACGATGAGAAGGGCGACCCGAACTCGCCGGAGTTCGACGAGTCCTATCGGAAGGACGGCGGCGGGCTCTTCTGGCACGGCCCGGGCAAGAACCTGCTCGTCGAGAACTGCTTCTTCGAGTTCAACGGGCTCGGTGTCATCGGCAAGGGGCCGACGGGCGCCCCGGACGGTGACTTCTTCCGCAACTTCCAGTTGCGACGCTGCTCAATCATCCGCAACTGGACGACCAGCGGGCACTGCCAGGGCCTGTTCATGAACCGGGTGGACGGGGCGTTGATCGAGGAGTGCGTGCTTGACCACAACGGCTACTGCTTCGAGACGGGCGACCTGCCGACGGTTTTCAACCACGACGTTTACGTGACCATCGAGTGCGACAACGTGGTGCTGCGGGGCAGCATCGTCGCGCGCGGTTCCTCGACCGGCTTCTATTGCCGCACCAACGGCATCCTGGAGGACAACTTGTGCCTGGACAATACGCCGTCCTTGAACCTGGGGCGGATCACGAAGTTCAGGCCCGGCGGGGTGACCGGGCGCGTGGCGGGGAACGTGGTGATCGGCGCCGTCTCCGTCCCGCGTGGCGGGGAGCGCGTGGGGCCGGGCATTGAGCTGGCCAATGTCAACATGGGCGGCGCCGTCGTGGAGAACAACATCCTGATCGGTGCGACCGGTTCGACCGCCGCGCTGAAGATCGGCGCTGCGGGCGTTGGCGCACATAACGTGACGTTACGGAAGAACACCGTCTACAACTGGTCCCGGGCCGTCCATTGGGTGGGCACCGAGGGTGAGAAGCTGGAGAAGCAGAACCTGTCCGGGATAGTCTTCGAGGACAACCTCTTCCAGCTCCAGCGACCGGCCCGCGAGAACGACCTGATGCTCACGTGCCGCGACTCGACGGAGCTGGACGGCTTCCGGTTCAGCGGCAACTCCTACTGGTGGGACACGGGCGACCGGGGCTGTGTCGTCATGATGGAGCAGGAGTTCTCGTTGGCTGAGTGGCTGCGCAAGACGGGCGAGGGGCCGGGCGCCGTCGAGCGAGTTACATTTGCCGATCCGGCCCGCGACGTTGGGACGTACCACGGCTCGCTAGGCAGTGAGGCCACGATGGAGGCGTTCCTGGCGGAGGCTGCCCTCCAGTCCAGGCGCAACTGGCGGCCGGAGTACACGGCTGTCGCCGTGATCGAGTACATCCGCGAGGGGTTCCGGCCGAAGGACGCCGCGAACTGAAATGGAGGTTGGAGATGAAGGGCCTTGTGTCGCAATCTCGACGTCGCGTGATGACTTGTCTCTCGCTGATCCTTGCGCTGGGGCTGGCCTCCGGCGGCCCCGCGCGCCACGTGCTGGCCGGGGCCGCTCCTGAACTGCTGTCCCATCTGACGAATCCCGGCGAGGGCTGGACCGCCTTCCGGCCGGCGCCGGACACGCTCATCGTTTACGTGTCGAGCTCCGAGGGCAACGACGCCAACGATGGCCTCTCGGCGGAGCGGCCGCGGAAGTCAATCTCTGACGGCTTCGACCTGGTGCGGAACGAGCACTCCGACTGGCTGCTGCTCAAGCGCGGAGACGTCTGGTACGAGTCCATCGGCGGCATCACGGCGGGCAGGCTCAAGAACGGCCGCAGCCCGGAGCAGCCGACGCTGATTGCCTCCTACGGCGCCGAGGGCGACCGGCCGCTGCTGAAGCTCGGCGACGCGGGGACGGGATTGGGCGTGGGCGTGAACCAGCCGCTCAGCGTCAGCAACCTGGCCCTTGTCGGCATCCACTTCTACGACGAGAAGGGGGACCCCGGGTCGCCGGAGTTCGTCAGGGACCGGGACAAGCACGGTGCTGGCGTCTCCTGGCTCGCGCCCGGCGAGAACCTCCTGATCGAGGACTGTCACTTCGAGTATGTCAGTGCCGGGGGGATACAGGGCAGGTCGCCATCGCGGGGCGCGCCTGAGGACGTTTTGGCGAACGTCCGGGTCCGCCGCTGCGTTGCCGATCATGCGTGGAACACGTCCGGCCATTGCCAGGGCTTCTTTTTCGCGAACATAGACGGCCTGCTGCTGGAGGAGAACGTCCTGGACCACAACGGCTACTGCATCGAAACGGACGACCTGCCCACGTGGTTCAATCACAACGTGTACATCACGATCACCTGCGACAACGTCGTCGCCCGGGGCAACATTGTCGCGCGCGGCTCGACGACGGGCATCTACTGCCGCACCAACGGCATCCTGGAGGACAACCTCTGCCTGGACAACTCGCCCTCGCTCAACCTGGGCCGCATCAGCAAGTTCCGCCCCGGCGGCGTGACGGGACGGATTGCCGGTAACGTGGTGATTGACGCTCTTTCGCGCCAGTCGGTGCGCCAGGGCGACGTCGGTGGCGGGCCCGGCATCGAGGTCGGCAACGCGAACTTTCAGGGCGTCGTCGTGGAGAACAACATCGTCATCGGCTCCGGCGCGGAGCATCCCGCGGCGTTCGGGCTCTCGTCCGGCGGCGTGGGCCTGCACAACGTGACCGTGCGGGACAACATCTCCTACGGCTGGCCGGGCTTCATCGGTTGGATCGGCGAGCCGGGCACAGAGCTGGAGAAACTGAACCTCTCAGGCAACGTGGTCAGGGACAACGTGTTCCAGCTCCATGACCCGCAGGCTGAGGCAAGGTGGGCGGTGCGCACGCGCGACACGGCGGATGCCAGTGGGTTCACATTCTCGGACAATACCTACTACTATGCGCCCGAAGCCAAAGACTGCGTGCAACTGATGGACGAGCAGCGCGTGACGCTTGAGCAATGGCTGATCCTATCGAGGGACAAGGGAGGCCGGGTCCAGGAGGTGGAGTTCGTCGAGCCGACGCGCAACGACGCCAGCTGGCACGCCACCCTCGGCCGGGAGGCGACGCGGGAGGCGTTTCTGGCGGAGGCGTGCAGGCAGGGCAAGTTCAACTGGCGGCCGGAGTACACGGCGGCCGCCGTCATCAAGTACATCCGCGAGGGGTTCCGGCCGAAGGATGCCGCGAACTGAACGGGAGGTTGGAGATGAAGGCTTCTGTACTGGAGTTCCGTCGTCACTGGATGCTGCCCCTCTCGGTGCTGCTCGTGCTGGCGGTGACCGCCGGCGGCCCAACGCAGCACGCATTGGCCGGGACGGAAGCCGGCGTGCTGGCCCATCTGACCAATCCCGGCGAGGGGTGGACCGCCTTCCGGCCGGCGCCGGACACGCGCATGGTCTTTGTGTCAAGCTCGCAAGGCGACGACGCCAACGATGGTCTCTCGCCCGAGCGGCCGCTCAAGACGATCTCCAACGGCCTCGCCCTGCTGCGGAACGACCATTCCGATTGGCTGCTGCTGAAGCGCGGGGATGTCTGGTACGAGTCCATCGGCAGCATCACCTCGAGCACCCTCAAGAATGGTCGCAGCCCGCAGCAACCGACGCTGATCGCCTCGTACGGCGCCAGCGGCGAGCGGCCGTTGCTGAAGCTCGGCGACGCGGGCAACGGCCTGCGCGTGCCCGTAAACCGGCCCGGCAAGGCGAAGAACATGGCCGTCGTGGGCATCCACTTCTACGACGAGAAGGGCGACCCGGGCTCGCCCGAGTTCGTCAGGGACCGCGACAAGGGCGGCGCCGGAATCTCCTGGGCCGCCCCCGGCGAGAACCTGCTCATCGAAGACTGCCGCTTCCGGTACCTCAGCGGCGGGCCCATCATGGGACGGTCGCCGTGGCAGGGCACCCCGGAAGACGTCTTCAGGAATGTCCAGGTCCGGCGCTGCGTCGCCACGCACGCCTGGACCACCAGCGGCCACTGCCAGGGCTTCTTCTTCTCGAAGATAGACGGCCTGCTGCTGGAGGAGAACGTCCTGGACCACAACGGCTACTGCTACGAGACGGGCGACGGACCGACCTGGTTTAACCACAACGTTTACATCACGATCGAGTGCGACAATGTGGTCGCCCGTGGCAACATCGTCGCGCGGGGCTCGACCACGGGCGTCTATTGCCGAACCAACGGCGTCCTGGAGGACAACCTGTGCATGGACAACTCGCCCTCACTGAACCTGGGGCGGATCGACAAGTTCCGCCCCGGCGGCGTGACCGGGCGCATCGCGGGGAACGTCGTCATCGGCGCGGGCGTGCGCGACCTGAAGCAGATTGAAGGATTGAGCGCCGGCCCGGCCATCGAGCTGGCAAACGTCAACTACGGCGGCGCCGTCGTAGAGCGCAACATCGTGATCGGCGTCCCCCATTCCGGCGATTCCGCCTTCAACCTCGGGGGCCTTGGCGTCGGTGCGCACAACGTCATAGTCAGGAACAACACGGTTTGCAACTGGGCGCCGGCGTTCAGGTGCTTCGTCACCGCCGGCGAGGAGCTCGCCAAGGGAAAGAGCTCGGGCGTCGAGGTCCGGGACAACGTGTTCCAGGGCACCGCCGACTACGCGGAGGACCTGCTCCAGGAGATGCGCGGGGAGGCGGGCATCGCGTATCAGGGCAACGTCTGCTACTCGCCGTCCGGCGGCGTCGGCATGGGCCAGCCCGGCCGCAAGCAGCCCGTCGCCTTCGTGGACCCGAACCGCACGGCGGCCACCTACAACAAGTCGTTGGGGGGGGAGGGCACGCGCGAGGCGTTCCTCGCCGAAGCTCACAAGCAGAGCAAATTCAACTGGCGGCCCGAGTACACGGCGGCCGCCGTGATTGCATACATCCGAGAGGGCTTCCGGCCCCGGCAGGATGTCGGCGGGGCCGGCGCCTGTGCCGCCTCGGCGCGGTAAGGCCCGGGCGACCTGCGGATTCGGGGCCATCGAGATGACGTGGCGTGCTTTCTTCATCGGCCTGGCGGCGGTCGCCGCCGTCAGCTTCCTGGACCCCCGCGCCGCTTTCGTGGATGAATACGGCGCCCTGAACTCCACCTCCTTCCCCGCCGGCCCCGTGCTGGTCCTGGTCGGGCTGAGCGTGGGCGTCAACCTGGTCATCAAGCTCGTCCGGCGGCGGTGGGCCCTGAAGCGGGCCGAGATGATGCTGGTCTGGTGCATGATGATCTGCGCTGCCACGATCCCTTCTTACGGCATCGGTCGGTTCCTGTGCTCGCTGATTGCCGGGCCGGCGTACCAGTCTCGTCGGGCGGATGTACACTGGGACAACGGGGGCGCCATGACCCATGCCCCGGACGGCCTGCTGCTGAGCAAGGACGCGCGCTCGGAGGCCGTCCGGCAGTACCACGAAGGGAGCCCCGAGGGGGGGAGGGTGCCCTGGAGGCTTTGGATCGGCCCGCTGGCGCGCTGGAGCGTGCTCCTGTTCTTCCTGTACCTGGGCGTTTTCTGCATGTGCGCCGTCCTGCGGCGCCAGTGGGTGGAGGTGGAACGGCTCATGTTCCCACTGGCCCGCGTTCCCCTCGAGTTCAGCGAGGGGAGCGCCGGCGGCGGCTGGCTGCCCACGCTTTTCCGCAACAGGGCGTTCCTGATAGGGCTCGCCGTGGCCGGCGGGTTCCGCCTGCTCAGGGCCCTGCCGGTTCTCCTTGGCGCTGCCGGTCCGCTGTCGCTGTCGATCCCCCTGAGGGACATATTCCGGGAGACGCCGCTGGAGTTCGCCTCCTTCGAGAACATCGCCTTCTGGCCCAATGCGATGGGGTTTGCCTTCCTGGTTCCCGCCGACGTTTCGCTCAGCGTGTGGTCCTTCTTCCTGTTCGCGCGGGCCGAGCTGGTGACGGCGCACTGGCTGGCGATACCCTACGCCAGGGGGGACATCGGGCCCCTGATGTCCTGGCAGCAGGCGGGGGCGTTTGTCTCCTTCGCCGCGTGCCTTCTCTACATGGCCCGGCGTCACCTGCTGGCGGTCCTGCGCCGGGCGCTATGGCTCGGCGGTTCGGAGGACGATTCGGGCGAGCCGGTGGGCTATCGCCTTGCGGCGTGGGGATTCCTGCTCTCCATGGCGGGCTGCGTCGCGTGGTACGCGCACTTCGGCATGAGGCCGCTAACGGCCCTGGTGTACCTGGCGCTGGTGTTCTGCTCGTATCTGATCTACACGAGGGCCGTCGCCCAGGGCGGCGTACACGTGGTCCGCACCGCGTGGGACGCGGGAGACCTGATGCACGGGATGAGCGGTGGGCGCATCTTCGGCGGACCTGGCGCGGTTCTCGCCTCGGAGCAGTGGACGCTCCTGGTGACCGGCGGCTCGGTGGCCCTGGCGCCTATGGCGATGAACTCGTTCCGCATCGCCGAGGTGTTCGGCAGGCGCCGGCGCTGGCTCGTGCCGGCCTGCATGGCGGCCATCGCCGTCGCCTTCGTCTTCTCGTCTTACAGCGTGCTGGACGCCGCGTACGAACGGGGCGTCCTGAACTTCTCCGATCTCTGGGGGCAGCAACAGGTGCCGCGGTGGAGTTTCGCCGCGGCGGACAGGATGATCCGCCACCCGGCCGAGTCGGCCCACACGTACATGGCGCCGTTCGCGTTCGGCGCTGCCGCGATGGCGTTTCTCACGTTCATGAGGATGCGTTTCTACTGGTGGCCGGTCCATTCGCTCGGCCTGTTGGCCGCGTGCGGCTGGCACGCGCAACGGCTCTGGCTGCCGTTCCTCTGCGGCTGGCTGGCGAAGGTGGGGGTGATGCGACTGGGCGGGGGCCGGCGGCTCCGACAGGCGCGGTACTTCTTCATCGCACTTATCATTGTCGAGGCGTTCGCAGAGGGGCTGGTGGCCATTGTGCGCGCCGCCACCGGGGGGGCAGTGCCCGCGTTCTGAAAGGCATGGCCCCGGCCGCCATCCGGCCAGGAAGGCCCCGGGAACTTGTCCTGTGAGCCGGCGGTTTGTAACCTGCACGGCGTGGCAGGGCACAAGAACGGGCAACGGGCATGGAGGAGTGACAGCATGGACGGCGAACGGAGGGCGCCCCGGCGCGGCGGCCTGGTTGGGTGGCGGGTACTCGTGACGGCAGCGCTGATCGCGTTGGCGGCCCTCTCGCCAGCGGGCGCGGCTCGCGCAGAGGTCGGCGACACGGCGCTGATGGGACAGAACTTCTGGGCCGTGCCCTGGGGCGGCTCCGATCCGTTCCAGCCGGACGCGCAGCACGTGCGGGGCCCGGATCCTTGGAAGCCCGGCTTCATCGAGGAGGTCACCCCCTATCACATCATCCGCTTCATGGACTGGAACCACACCAACGCGCACTATGGAGATAAGGAAGGCTTCCAGGTCCAGGGCACCGGCTGGATGGATCGCAAGCAGAAGGAGAATCCCGACCAGCGGCTGGTCGCCTACGAGTGGCAGGTGGATGCCTGCAACCGGACCAACAGCCACGGCTGGTTCTGCGCGCCGGAGATGGCGGACGAGGACTACTTCCTGGGGCTGGCCGTATTGGTCAAGACGGGTGTGGACATGCTGGCGGTGGACCTGGCGCCGCTCGCGGATAGGCTCCAGGTCATGACGGCGGACGACTTCGTCGCCGCGGGCGGGAAGAGGACCGGCGAGCCGCTCGCCCCGCAACTGCGCGCCTATCTGGAGTATTCCAACGAGACCTGGCTCTTCCAATCGAAGGACATGAAGGAACTGGGCGCAGAGCTGGGCCTGACCGGGAGCGAGTACCACGCCTACAAGTCCGTCCGCCTGTTCCACGCCTTCGAGCAGGTGTTCGGCAGGAACTCCGAGCGCATCCGCAAGGTCGTCAGCGGCCAGGCCGGCAACTGGGGCGTAGGGGTCGGGCGGTTCAAGGCCATCTATGCGCGACATCCCGTCGTCAACCCCGGGCTGATCGACAAGGTGGACGCCTACGCGAACGCCACCTACTGGGGCCCGTCCGCGGAGGACAGCGCGCGCAGGTGGCGCAACGACAGGGAGCACATCGTTGACGCATTCGGGGTGGACTACTACTTCTACGAGGGCGGCAACGGCGGCGCCATGCCCCAGGGCGGCGTGGGCGTCGGGGCCGTGAAAACCCCGGCGATGTACGATGCCTACCAGGGCTACTTCCGGGTGCTGGAGGAGGTCGGCTACTCGGCCGGCTGCCACTACATGCACTCCGGCGGCAGGGAGTGGGCGTGCATCCAGCCCAACGGCGTCGGCCTGGAGAAGGCCATGGAGTTCTCGAAGTATCGCGCGTTGGTCGAGTACTGCGGCAAGATCCCCCTGCCCCGGTGGGAGTGACGGTGCATTGCCGGGCGAGCTTCGCGTTGTATCTACCTCCGCCTGCCGGCCCCAGCGCTTGCGACACGGTCCGGGGCTCGATAGAATGAAGGCGGAAGTTCCCGACAACTGTATGCTTTACTGCGCGCGAGCACGCGGGGCGGGTGCGCCGTGGACAACGCCAAAGAGCTGCGAGAGCGACTGGCCGCGCTGAACCGGCAGCCGCTTCCCCTGACTGCGCGCCCGGGCGACGACGTCGACGGCATCCGTCGCAAGTTACGGCGAAACGCCGAGTTGCAGGCGTTGCCTCCTCCACTGCCCATTGTCTATCACCGCGACCTGCCGCGCGCCGAGCCGGCGGCTAAACGGTTGCGGATCCCGCCCTCCGAGCACGTCGCGCTCGATGAGGCCGTGGCGGGCACGGAGGCGCTCGCGCCGCACGGCGGCAGGGCGTACGTGATCGCGCAGCGCAGGGAGAGTGAGGGCGACGACCGGGCGTCGCTCTGCGCGGCTTTCCGCGATGCCCTTGTGCAAGCGGACTCGGCCCTGCGCCAGCGGCTCGGGCCGGTCTGCGGGCCCGGCGACCTGCGGGCCGAAGACGTGATCTTCATGGACCTGGAGAGCACGGGCCTGGCGGGCACGCCGCTGTTCCTGATCGGCACGATGACGTGGGAGGACGGCTTCGTCGTGCGGCAGTACCTGGCCAGGGATTACTCGGAGGAGAAGGCGGTCATCTCCCTTTTCCTGGCGGATGCCGCGCGTCGGAAGCTGCTGGTGACGTTCAACGGCAAGAGCTTCGACGTCCCCTACGTTCGCGTGCGAGCGGCGGCCACCGGCACGCCTTTCGAGATGCGGCTCGCGCACTTTGACCTTCTCCACGAGTGCCGCCGCGCGTGGGGGGGCGTGCTGCCGGACTGCAAGCTGCAGACGCTGGAGAGGCGCATCTGCGGCCGGCCGCGTCACGCCGACATCCCGGGGGAAGAGATCCCCGCCGCCTATCATTGCTTCGTGCGCACCGGGAACGCGGCGGAGATGCTGGAGATCCTCCGCCACAACGTGCTTGACCTGGTCACGCTGGCGGAGTTGATGGTCAGGCTCCCCGGGCCGGGATGAGGGTCGCGCCGCGACGGGGGTTCGCCGCATTCAAGAGTGAGGGGGCGCAGCCCGATCGTGGACGTCGAAGGTTTTCTGAACGAACTGAACGAGTCGCCGGACTACGCGGGCCAGATGATCCACGTGCGCGAGGCGGCGGCGCGCCAGGCCCGATACGCATCGCCGGGAGAGCCGCTGTCCGGCCCGGTGCGAGCCGCGCTGCGGGGCCGCGGGATCGAGCGCCTCTACACGCACCAGGCCGAAGCGATAGACCGCGTCCGGGCCGGCGAGAACGTGCTCATCGTCAGCGGCACTGCCTCGGGCAAGTCCCTCTGCTACGTGGTCCCGATCATCGAGATGCTCCTGGCCGACCGCGGGGCGCGGGCGCTGCTCCTTTTCCCCACCAAGGCGCTCTGCCAGGACCAGTTTCGGGGATTCGGCGGCTGCCTGGAGGCGGCGGGGCTGCCCGAAATCCTGGCCGGTGTCTATGACGGGGACACGCCGTCCGCGCTGCGCCGGCGTTTGCGCGACGCGGGCTCTGTCATATTCTCCAACCCGGACATGCTGCACGCGGCGCTCATGCCGCAGCACGGGCGCTGGGCCGACTTCCTGGCACAACTCAAACTGCTCGTGCTCGACGAACTGCACGTTTACAGCGGCATATTCGGCTGCAACGCGGCGAACCTGCTGCGGCGCTTCGGGCGCGTCTGCCGGCACTACGGCTCGGCGCCGCAGATCGTGGCGTGCTCGGCGACCGTCGGCAACCCGAAGGATTTGGGCGAGGGCCTGACGGGACAGCCCATGACGGTGATCGACTCGGACGGCAGCCCGCGCGGCAGGCGGACCTACGTCTTCTGGAACCCCCCGCGCGTGCGCGACGGCGCGTGGCGCTCCCGCCGCAGCGCCAACGTCGAGGCGCACGAACTGATGGCCATGCTCGTCCGGCGCGGCGTGCCGACGATCACCTTCTCCAAGGCCAAGATGACGGCCGAGATGATCCACCGCTACGTCTGCGAGACCCTCCGGCAGACCGCGCCGCACCTGGTCTCGAAGGTGACGCCGTACCGGGGCGGCTACCTGCCGCAGGAGCGGCGCGAGATCGAGCGGCGGCTCTTCGACGGCGAGCTGCTCGGGGTGAGCTGCACGCGGGCGCTCGAACTCGGCATTGACGTCGGCGGCCTGGACGCCTGCATCCTGGTGGGATACCCGGGCACGCTGGCCTCCTTCTTCCAGCAGTCGGGCCGCGCCGGCCGGCAGGACCGGGACGCGCTGGTCTTCCTCATCGGGCTGGACACGAGCGTGAACCAGTACGTGATGGGCCGCCCCGAGTACGTCTTCGGCCGCCCGGTCGAGCAGGCCGTGCTGGACCCCGACAACCCGTTCGTCATCACGGGGCACCTGCGCTGCGCGACCAACGAGCTTCCCCTGCCCGATGAGGAGACGGCCGCCTTCGGTCCCCACGCGCCGACGGTCCTGCGGGTCCTCGAAGACAACCTGAAGGTCAAGCACATCGAGGACCGGTGGTACCACGCAGCCGCGGAGAGCCCGCAGCACGAGGTGTCGCTGCGCAGCTACGCCGACGCGAACGTGCTCATCCAGGACGCCGACACGGGCGCCGTCCTGGGCGAGGTCAACCGGTTCGACGCGCCCCCCATCCTGCACCCCGAGGCAATCTACATGCACAGGGGCGACACCTACCGCGTGCTCACGCTCGACCTTGACAAGAACGTCGCCACTGTGAAAAAGGTCGAGGTGGACTATTACACGCAACCGATGGGCGGCACGGACGTGCACCACGTGGACCGGCGGCTGCGCGAGAAGCCGTTCGGGACGGGCCGGGCCTGCTGGGGCGAGGTGACGGCGTATTTCGACACTTACATGTTCGAGAAGATCCACTTCTACTCGCTGGACGCGGTCTCGCGGCACGGCGTCAACCTGCCGACGTTCGTCCTGGAGACGATGGCCCTCTGGCTGGTGCCGCCCGAGGACCTGATGGCGAAGGTGCGCCAGGCCGACCTGGACGTTCACAGCGGCCTGCGCGGGATCGGTTACGCGACGCGCATGCTCCTGCCGGCCTTCATGACGTGCGACACGCTGGACTTCTCGCACTCGATCGGGAGCGCCAACTCGGAGTGGAACGCCATCTTCGTGTACGAGCGCTACCCCTACGGATTGGGCTTCACGGAGAAGGCCTACGAGCGGCTGCACGAGATAATGCCAGCCGTGCTGGACAACGTCAGGCAGTGCCCGTGCGAGGACGGCTGCCCCTGCTGCGTGGGCAAGCCGCTGAGGCAGTATGCCGTGTGGAACGTCGAGAGGGGCGAGGCGTCGGTCCCGAGCAAGGCCGCCGCCGTCATGATCCTTGAGGGGCTGCTGGGCGACGGCACGGGCCTGGAGAACCCGGACACTGCCGCCGTGGGCGACTCGGAGGCGCACGACGCGCTCAGGCTCGAAGCCGCGCTCAGGCGCCGGCTGGAGCGAATGCGCGAGCCGCAGGTCTTCCATCCCATTGAGCCGCGCGTCGAGACGGGATATCCTGAGCGCGAGAAGGAGGCGGAGCTGGGAACGGCGGACGTGGCGCGCCGAGCGCAGCGCGGGCGCGAGTTCCACAGGGAGCTGCGCCGGCGTGTCGCCAAGCGCATTCCGACCGACGCGCTCCCGCCCGACGCGGGCCGTGTCGGGCCTCCGCCGGGCATGAAGACCGACCGGAGCAACAAGCCGCCGACGCATTTCCCTGGCCGGCCGCCGGTGCGCACGGAGCAGGCGGACGCGGCCGAGCCCGAGGACACCGGCGCCGACGCGCCGATCCGCATGGGCGATTCCCTGGCGGCGAGGGCGCGCAGGCTGAAGAAGGAACGCGGCGGCGGCGGGTCGTGAGCGCGCCTGCGCGGCCGGCGGCACTGAGAGAGGTGATAGGCACACATGGACGCGCAGGCCTTCCTGGAACGGCTGAAGGGCCAGCCCTTCTTCTTCGGGCAGGTCGTTCACCTCGAGACCCTGCCCGAGCGGCAGCCCGTGCACAAGGACGTGCCGGGCGGCATTTTGCCCCCCGTGCAGGCCGCCCTGGAGAGCCAGGGGATACGGCGGCTCTACAGCCACCAGGCCGACGCCATCGGGCACATCCGGCAGGGCCGCAGCGTCGTCATCGTCACCGGCACGGCCAGCGGCAAGACGCTCTGCTACGACATCCCGGTCGCGGAGACATTGGCCCGGGACGCGCTGGCGACGATGCTGTTCGTCTACCCGACGAAGGCCCTGGCCCAGGACCAGTTGCGCGCGCTGGGCAAGTTCCAGTTGGAGGGGGAGGGCGTCGAGTTCCTGGCCGGGACGTACGACGGCGACACGCCGCAGTCCCTGCGCCGCAAACTGCGCAACGCCGCGAACGTCATCCTGACCAACCCCGACATGCTGCACCAGGGCATCCTGCCGCAGCACGCCCGGTGGAACCGCTTTTTCACGCACCTGAAGTATGTGGTCATTGACGAGGTGCACGCCTACCGCGGCGTGTTCGGCTCGCACCTGGCAAACGTGCTGCGGCGGCTCGGGCGGATATGCCGGCACTACGGCTCGTCGCCGCAGTTCATTTGCAGCTCGGCGACCATTGCCAACCCGCGGGAGCACGCCGAGCGCGTCACCGGCCAGCCCATGGAGCTGGTCACCAACGACGGCTCGCCGCGTGGGCCGAAGTGCTTCGTGCTCTGGAATCCGCCTTCGCTCGAACAGGCCGCGCGCGGCAGCTCCGAGCAGTGGCGCGTCGGCGGCGACCGGCGCAGCTCCCTCTGGGAGGCCGTCCACCTGATGACGGCGCTGGTCAAAGGCGGCGTGCAGACGATCGCGTTCGTGCGCACGCGGCTCGCTGCCGAGCTGATCTTCAAGAACTGCCGCGACCTGCTGCGCCCCGTGTCCGGGCGCCTGGCGGAGTCCGTCCACGCATACCGGGGCGGCTACCTGCCCGAGGAGAGGCGCCGCATCGAGCAGCGCCTGGTGAAGAAGGAGATCATGGGCGTCTCGAGCACCAACGCGCTGGAGCTTGGCATAGACATCGGCAGCTTGGACGCGTGCATCCTGGTCGGCTACCCCGGGACGGTGGCCAGCCTCTGGCAGCAGGCGGGGCGCGCGGGGCGCGGCAGGGAGCAGTCCGTCGTCTTCCTGATCGCGCAGAACTCGCCCATGGACCAGTTCCTCATGGTGCACAGCGACTACATCTTCGCCCAGAGCCCCGAGCAGGCCGTCGTGGACCCGGACAACCCGCACGTCGCCGTCGGGCACGTGAAGTGCGCCGTGCATGAGCTGCCGCTGGGCGACGACGAGATGGCAACGTTCGGGCCCTGCACGGACGTGATCCTGGAGCTTCTGGAGGAGGCCGGGAGCGTCCGCCACATCGAGGACCACTGGTACTGGGCCAGCTCGGAGTATCCCGCCGCCGACGTCAACCTGCGGAACATCGCCGGCCCGGTTTACACGATCCAGGACGAGTTGGACGGCGAGCGCGTCATCGGCACGATGGACGAGATCAGCGCGCTCTCCCAGTTGCACGACCACGCCGTCTACCTGCACGGCGCGGACACGTACTTCGTCGACCAGCTCGACCTGGAGCAGAAGATCGCGCGCGTCGAGCGGCGCGAGCTGGACTACTACACCCAATCCGTCCAGCAGTCGCAGATCCGCATAGACGAGGTCGAGAAGGAGGACCAGTGGCGGGGGGCGACGGTCGGGCTCGGGGACGTGACGGTCACGACGAGCATACCGATGTTCAAGAAGATCCGGTTCCACTCGCGCGACAGCCTGGGCTGGGAGCAACTGGAGCTTCCGCCGCAGGAGCTCGAGACGGTGGCCATGTGGTTCGCCCCGCCCGAGGGAATCGTCGCGCGGATGCTCGAGCGCAAAATGGTCGTCAGCGAGGGGCTGATCGGCATCGCCAACGTGTTCGTCGAGGTCGCCCCGTTCTTCGTCATGTGTGACACGCAGGACGTCGGCACGGTGGTCAACTCGAGCTGCCTGCACCGCGACGCGCTCTTCCTCCACGACCGGTATCCCGGCGGCATGGGCTATGCGCGCCGGTGCCTGGACGCCGTCGAGGAGATCATGCGCACGATCCACGCCGTCATCCGGGAGTGCGGCTGTGAGGACGGCTGCCCGTCGTGCGTCGGTTCCGCCGTGCCCGCATTCGCCATGACGGACATGGACAGCTCGGTGCGCGGGCGTATCCCCGACAAGGCCGCTGCCCTGTTCCTGCTGGACCTGCTTCTCGGCGCGGAGTCGTGAGGAGGCGACCTTGGACCTCTCGGGGATCACCATCTCGACCACGAAACCCGGACGCAAGCCGGCGACGATCCTGGCCGAAATGGGCATCACGATCCTTCCCGTGGTTGAGGACGAGGGCAACGTTGACCGCTACGTCCTCAGCAAGCGGCTCGCCGTCGAGCGGCGGACGGGCGGCAACTTCCTGCGCGGCATCATGGACAAGACCCTCTTCACCAGCGCCATCTACCTCAGGGAGCACTTCCCGGTTCCCGTGCTGATCGTGGAGGGCACGGTCAGCTACGAGTACACGGCGTTCGACCCGCAGGCGGTCCGGGGCGCGCTGTGCGCAATGATGCTCCAGTACGGGATGAACGTGCTGTCCACGGCAGACGTGGAAGAGACGGCGGCGCTTATCGCCATGATGGCCCGGCAGGAGCAGCTCGGCATCCCCGACATCTCGCTGATTCCCAAGCGAAAGGCCGCCGACCTGGGCGACGTGCAGAGGCGCGTCGTGGAGATGCTGCCGGGCTGCGGCATGGTGCTGGCCAGGGACCTCTTGCAGCGATTCGGGAGCGTGCGCCGGATAGTGAACGCGAGCGAGGACGAGTTGCGCGGTGTCCGGGGCGTCGGCGCCAGGAAGGCGGCGCAGATCCGTAAGGTGCTCGACGCCGAGTATGAGGCGGTCGATACGGAACGCAATCTGGAGGACGCGATCGAGGCGGCGCCGGCCCTGCTGTTCGACCGGCCCGTGGCGCTGCTCGCGCGCCAGCATCACATCTTCACCGACGAGAGACAGCGACACGTCGTGGACATGGTGTTCCTCGACCCGGAGGCCGACGAGGTGATCCTGGTCGAGCTGAAGCGCGGCAGGCTCGTCGCGGAGCACGCCCGGCAACTTCGGCGTTACCTGCGCAACGCGCATCAGTCAAAGCTCTTGCGCCCGTTCCTGCAAGGGGGGAGCCGGGTCCGCGGGGTGCTGGCCACGGTGGAGGAGTCCGACCTCGCGCCGCAGTTCGAGGACGTTGCCGCAAGGGTCGTTGACAAGAGGCGGGTGATCGAGATACTCAAGCAGTTGCGCGGCATGCCCTGAGACGTGGTCGGGACTGCACGTCGGGCGCATCCAGATGTTGCGCGCCCATCGAGAGCGAAGGGAGCTGAAAAGCATGAAGGTGGTGATGATCTCGCTGGATACGCTGTGCGCCTCTCACGTGTCGTGCTACGGCTACGGGTTCGAGACGACGCCGTGCATTGACCGCTGGGCGGAGGGCGCGGTTCTGTTCGATCGGTGCTACGCGAGCGACGTGCCGACGCCGCCCTCGTACACGGCCATGTTCTCCGGGCGCTTCGGGGTGCACAACGGCATCTTCGGTTTCCAGGACCCGTCCACGTATCGCCCGGGCCCGCCCATGGCGCAGGATCTGCTGGCCCGCGCGGGGTATGAGACGTGCGCCATAAGCAACCTGTTCTACCCGTGCCCCTGGCTGGTGCCGGGATGGGGGACGATCATGCCGCCGGGCCTGCGCTTCCAGGGCGGCCGCGCGCCGGACGTCACGGACGCCGCCGTGCGCTGGCTGAAGGCCAACGGGCAGGCGGACGACCTGTTCCTCTTCGTGCACTACTGGGAGCCGCACCAGCCCTACAACAAGGCGCCGGAGGAGCACCGGCAGCTCTTCCCCACCGGGCAGTACGCGGGCACGGCGCCCGACCTGCGCATCCTCAACGCGAACCGCCTGATGAGGGCGTTCTACGAGGACTACCACCGGCGGGGCGAGGGGGCCCCCGACCTGAGCGCGGCCGAGGTCATGGCGCGCTACGACTCGCAGGTTCACTTCGTGGACGAGGAGGTCGGTCGGCTCCTGGCCTGGCTGGAGGAGGCGGGCCTCGCCGAGGAGAGCGCCGTCATCATCACCAGCGACCACGGCGAGGCGTTCGGCGAGTACGGCTCGTTCGACCATTTCACGTGCTACGAGAACATCTCGCACGTGCCGCTGATGGTCCGCCTGCCGAGCGCTCCGGCGAAGCGCGTGGAGGGCTTTGTCCAGGGGGCCGACCTGATGCCGACGATCCTCGACCTGGCGGGATTGGAGACGCCGGACGGGCTGGACGGAATGACCCTGTCGGGGTGCCTGACCGGGGACGGGCCGGCGCCGCGTTCCTTCATCGTGACCGACTGCAACGCGCTGGCGGCGCAGAGGATGATCGTCGAGGGCGACTGGGCGCTGGCGCAGACGTTCAACCCCGGCCCGCTGGAGCACGTCAAGCCGTTCGAGCTCTTCGACGTGACCGGCGACCCCGAGCGGGACCTCTCGGAGGAGCACCCGGACAAGGTCCGGGAGCTGAAGATGAAGATGCAGGACTGGCTGACCGAGACGCTCGATGGCATTCCGGACCCGCTCCAGGCGGCCGGGCTCGAAGGCGGCTGGGCGCTCGGGCACTTCTGCTTCCTGCACGGAGTGCTGGAGAACCTGGACTACGTGCGCGCGAACCCGGCGCTCTGGCGCATACTGTGCAATAAGCACGGCGCCAGCTTCGACCGCCTGTCCCGCCTGATAGCCGGGGCATAGCACCTGGGACCCGGCCCAGAGAGGGAGTACAAAGACGATGCCCGACCGTCCGAACATCGTTTACTTCGTCTGTCACGACGTGGGCAGGCACCTGGGCTGCTACGGCGCGCCCGTCGAGAGCCCCAACCTCGATGCCTTCGCCGGTCAGTCCGTCCTGTTCGAGAACGCCTTCTGCACGTCGCCGTGCTGCTCGCCGTCGCGGGCGTGCGCCATGACGGGCCGTTACGCGCACACGACGGGGGCGATCGGCCTTTCGCACGTGGGATGGCCCCTCGACCTGCGCGAGCGGACTATCGTTGACCACGTCAACGACGCCGGCTATGAGACGATCCTCAGCGGTGTGAACCATGAGCGCCACCCGCGCAGCGACAGGTACGAGGTGGACCTGCCCGAGACCTGGGAGGATTGGCACACGGAGCGCGCCGTCGGGAACGCACTCTCGTATCTGGAGCGGCGGGACGGCTCGCGCCCGTTCTACCTGAACGTTGGCTCGCAACAGCCGCACGCGTCCACCTGGGATCGCGCGGAGGAGATGTACGGGGGCGTCGTCCCGCCCGACGACGTCTGGATACCGCCGTACTGCCCGGACACGCCGCTGCTGCGCCGGCTGTTCGGCCGGTTCCAGGCGGCCATCCGTTACATGGACGCGCATTTCGGCAGGCTGCTCGAGGGGCTGGCGCGCCTGGGACACGCCGATGACACGATAGTGGTCTTCACCACCGACCACGGCATCTCGGCGTCTCGCAGCAAGGGGACGCTTTACGATCGCGGCGTGGAGACGGCGCTGATGGTTCGCCTGCCGGACGGCGCCGGCGCGGGGACGCGCGTGCAGCACCTGGTCCAGAACATTGACTTGACCCCTACGCTGCTGGAGGCCGTCGGGGTGCCCGTGCCCGCCGAAGTGCAGGGGCGTTCGTTGCAGCCCCTGCTGGCCGGCCGGCCGTACACGCCGCACGATGCGATCTTCATCGAGCGTAACTTCCACGGCGAGCACCCCTACCGGGGCGCCGACGGTTACGTGGATCGTTACGATCCGGTCCGGGCCGTCCGAACGCCGGACTTCCATTACATCCGGTGGTTCCTGCCGGAGATCAAGCCGCGGCCGTTCCTGCCTTTCGAGATGCCGGCCGAATGGGCCGAGGTAGGCGAACGCCTCGACAGCGCGTGGCCGCCGTCGGACCTTCCGAGGAACTCCGAGGAACTCTATGACGTGGCGCACGACCCGCTGGAGTTCGTGGACCTGGCCGGCCGGCCCGAGTACCGGCAGGTGAAGGCCCGCCTGGCCGCGCGCCTGGAGGGCTGGATGAAGGAGACGGATGACTTCGTGCTGCGCGGCGAGGTCCCCAGCAGGCCGCAGGAACCGGGCTGGGGGCCTAACTGGCCCGCGGAGAACTCGTAGGGAGGATGCGGCAGATGAGATGGGGCGGGGTGGCTCTGGGTTGTGTGTTGCTGGCTGCGGCCGGCGCCTGGGCGCAGGAGGGGCTGCCGAGGGACGCGGACGGCTGGACCGTCCTCACCCCGAGCGCCGACACGCGCATCATTTACGTGAGCAGCAGCCTTGGCGACGACGCGACGGGCGGGCCCTGCTCGCCGGCCGATGCCGCCGTCGGTGCGGACCCCTTCCTGCCCGCCGGTGAAGTGCGGCCGTTCCGGAGTGTCGCGGCGGCGATGGCGCAGGCCCGCGAAGGCTTCCCGGACTGGGTCCTGCTGAGGCGCGGCGACGTCTGGCAGGAGGCCGTGCCCGGCGTGCCCAGCGGCCGCTCGCGCCCGGAGCCCTTCGTTCTCTCGGCCTACGGCGCCGGGCCGGATCGCCCCGTGCTCAAGACGGGCGCGGACCGCCCGCTGGTGTTCGACGAGGCCGGCTTCCACGACGTCGCCATCGTGAGCCTGCACTTCTATGCCAGCACGCGGGACCCGGGGTCGCCGGATTACGTCTCTTCCGCCGGAGGCGGCAGCCTGCGCGCCCTGCTCCGCAGGGGCGGCGTGGCCGAGGGCCTGCTGATCGAGGACTGCGTCATTCGCTTCTATGCCACCAACGTCGTCCTCGAGAACCCTCGGGGCGGGACCACGGGGGACATCGTCCTGCGGCGGAACCTGCTCCTGGACGCCTACAACGAGCGCGGGCACTCCCAGGGCGCCTACGCCAGCCACATGTCCGGCCTGCTGCTGGAGGAGAACGTGTTCGACCACAACGGGTGGCTCATTCCGGGCGAGTTCCACCGCTTCAGGAGCACGCGCCGGGACGGCCGGGCCACGATGTTCAACCACAACACCTACTTCGGCTCCTGTCATGACGTCGTCTTCCGTGGCAACATGTTCCTGCGCGGTGCCAGCATGGGCAACAAGTGGCGCTCCGACCGCACGCGCTCCTGCTTCAACGTCCGGATCGAGGACAACCTCTACGTCGCCGGCGAGCTGGGCATCGGCATCGGGGGCAACACATCGGCGCCGTTCCGGTTCGCGAACGTGACCGTGGCGAACAACGTCATGCTGAACGTGGGCACGCCGCAGCCGACGGGCCGCAACCTGGGCTGGTGCCTGAGCATCCGGGACTGGGACGGCGGCCTTGTGGCCGGCAACCTCTTCCTCCACCAGCCGAACGAGGCCGTGGATTCGGTCTATGGGATTGCGATCAGGGGAACGCCCCGCGTAGGTGCCACGCGGGACGTCCTGATCCATGACAACATCATCCACGGGCTCAGTTCGCGCATAGCCGGCATCGCGGTCGCCGACGGGTTGGCCCTGGAGCGGATCACGTTCCGCAACAACGCGATGCAGTTCCCGGGGCTCGCGACCCAACTGGTCAAGCTCCCGCCCGACCCGAGCGCGCTCTCGTTCCAGGGGAACGTTTACTGGACGGACGGGCCGGCGGGGGAATGGTTCGCCGTCGGCCAGGCCGGCTGCGACTACGACGGCTGGATCGACCGGAGCGGCCGGACGATATGGAGCCCCGTGGCCGAGAGCGCGTGCGACTTCGAGACGTGGCCGGGGCGATCGGGCGAGCAGGGCGCCGTGCGAGAGCGCGTGGACTACCCGGACCCGACCAGGTGCATCGAGAGCTACATGGCCTCGCTCGGCGGGGAGCCGTCCCTGGACGCCTTCTACACCGAGGTCCGCAAGCAGTCCAAGGCGAACTGGCGACCCGAGTTCACGGCCGCCGCCGTCAACGACTGGATCCGCGCCGGCTTCGGCGCCGAGAGGGTCAACGTGGAAGCGGCTGGAAAGCACTGAGAAGGCAGGGGCAGGGGAGGGATGGGACAATGAGAATGCGGGTCCTCACGGTGGTGCTGATGCTGGCCGTGGCGAGTGGTTTCCTGTGCGGCGCCGCGCGGGCGGCGGGGGGCGCAGACACGGCGCCCCGGCGCTGGCTGCCGGTTGACCGGAACGGCTGGACGGTCCTCAGACCGTCGGCCGACACGCGCGTTATCTACGTCAGCAGCAGCGTCGGTGACGACGCAACGGGCCGCGCCTATGCGGCGGGCGATGGCGCCGCCGGCCCGAACCCGTTCCTGCCCCGCGGGCAGGTCAGGGCGTTCAAGACCCTTGCCGCCGGCATGGCGCAGGCGCGGGACGGCTATGCGGACTGGCTGCTGCTGAAGAGGGGGGACGTTTGGTACGAACCCCTGGAAGGAATGCCCAACGGCCGCTCCGGCGCGGAGCCATTCCTGGTCTCGGCCTGCGGCGTCGGCCCGAGGCCGCAGCTCAGGCACGGCGAGAAGGCGTTCGGCCTGCGAATGGGCTTCAGCAGGGGCTTCCACGACATCGCCATCGTCGGTCTCGAACTCTACGCGTCCATACAGGACCCCGAGTCCCCCGAGTTCGCCCCGGAAAGGAAGGTCAACGGCGGCGCCGGCTTCACCATCTGGGAGGGCGCACTGGCCCGGCACCTGCTGATCGAGGACTGCTGCATGCGCTTCTGCGGGGCCTCTTTCTCGAACCTCGACAGCCGGGTCGAGGGGATCGTCCTTAGGCGGAGCCTGATCCTGGACAACTACAGCCGCACGAGCCACGCTCAGGGCTCCTGGGCCACCCACATGTCGATCCTGCTCGAGGAGAACGTCTACGACCACAACGGCTGGCTCATCCGGGAGAGGAACAACAGGAAAGACCGCGGCGGCGCCACCATCTTCAACCACAATACCTACTTTTGCGACTGCCACGACGTGGTCTTCCGCGGCAACATGTTCCTGCGCCCCTCCAGCATGGGCAACAAGTGGACGGCCAACAGCGGGCCGGGCAGCACGCGCAACATCGTCATTGACGACAACCTCTACGTCGAGGGGGAGATCGGCATCGGCATGGGCGGCAACAAGACCGGGCCGCTGCGCTTCCGCAACGTGGCGGTCACCAACAACGTCTTCCTCGACGTCGGCCGCGCCCAGCCTACCTACCGCAACCTGGCCTGGTACCTCGACGTGACGGACTGGGACGGCGGCGTCGTCGCGCGCAACCTCTTCCTCCACCAGGACGTTGACGCGTTGACGAACACTCACGGCATCAACCTGGGCAGCAGCACGAGCAAGGGCCGATACGAGGGCGAGGGCGTGCACTGCCGGAACGTCGCCATCCTGGGCAACGTGTTCCACGGGCTCAAGACGAACGGCTACAGCGTCATCCTGGGCCAGGGCGCCCTGCTCCAGAACATCGTCTTCGAGGGTAATGCGTTCCAGGCGCCCGGCCTGGACTCGAAGCTGGTCACTGCCGATTCCAACCTGAGCGGAGTGGCCTTCCGGGGGAACGCCTATTACAGCGACGCGGAGCCCGCTGAGTGGTTCCGTGTAGGCGGCCAGAATGTCGCCTTCAAGGACTGGTCGGCGAAGGTCCGCGAGCAGGGCGCGCGGGCCGGCAAGGTGGACTACCCGGCCCCGGGCAGGTGCATCGAGACCTACATGGCGTCTCTTGGCATGGAGCCGACCTTCGACGCCTTCCTGGCCGAGGTGCGGAAGCAGTCCAGGGCGAACTGGCGGCCGGAGTTCACCGCCGCCGCCGTCAACGACTGGATCCGCGCCGGCTTCGGCGCGCGGGAAGCCGGCCAGTGACCGGCCGGGCGCCCCGTCAGTCGCCGCCTGTTTCTGCTGCGGCAGGGCGTGGCCGCGTAAGGGCCAGGATGACGGCGCCCACGGCGATGAGCCCGATGGTCCAGACGGTCCTCGGGACGCCCGTGACCTCCGGCAGCATTACCTTCCCGGCGTTGGCGACGGCGTCCAACGGCGCCGCGATGGCCGGGTAGATGAGGATGTAGGCCAGCGCGCCGAGGAACATGCCGGCGACCGACACGAGCGCGTCCATCCGTCCGGCGGCGGCGCAGGCCAGTCCCGTCCCGGGGCAGAACCCCGTCAGGCCGAACCCGACGCCGAGCAGGGCGCCCCCGAGCAGGACCGAAAGCGTCGCGGCCGGCTTGACGCTGAAATGCTCCACCCCGAACAGGTCCATCAGCCAGACGCCGAGCATCCCCACCAGCACGAAGACGGCGATGACGCGCATCGCGTGGAAGTCCTTCAGCCGCAACGTGCCCACGATCTTGTCCGGGTCCGCCAGCCCCGCCAGGAGAAGCCCCGCGCCGAACAGCGCCCCGATTATGAATCCTCCGATTGCGCCAGACATGGCAGTCCCTCCTATCGCTCGATCTCGGGCGTGTGCCGATAGACCAGCAGCGCCGTCAGCATCCCGAAGCCGAACAGGGCAACGGTGAACGGGAGCACTGACACCGACAACTGGGCCCAGCCGCTGGCGAACTGGCCGCTGGTGCAGCCGTGCGCGAGGCGCGAGCCGAGCAGGATGAGCAAGCCCCCGGCGAAGCAGGCGATGAACCGCCCCAGCGGCGCGCTGCGTCCGTTGGCGTCCCACCAGACGGCGCTGGTGCGCAGCCGCCAGCGCCCGCAGGCGACGGCCGCCGCAGCCGCCCCGATGATAAGGCCGACGTCCAGCCACCACCCGTAGCCGGGCTGCCGGTACTTGTCCGTCCCGATCAGCGGATGGCCCTCAACATACCCCGGCGCGACTGCCTCCAGGACCTGCGTGTCGGCGACCACGAACTGCGTCGAGACCCCGAGCGGGCCCTTCACAGCGAAGGCGATCACCTGTATCAAGCCCAGAACGATCCCCCCGACCAGCCACGGCAACGGCGCTTTCCTCACGACGAACTCCCCCATAGCCCTTCCTCCTTTCCAGCGACAGGCTGCCCCCGTCGGAAGCGACCGGATTCTCCCCGTGTGAATATACGCCCGCGTCGCCGAACGGTCAAGCCTTGCCCGGCGCGGCCGGTCGCCGCGCCCGCACTGCGTCCCGGGCCGTAGCGCTGCCCGGATGCCTGGATTCGCCATGTGATTCGGTGTGGAAGGGCGTTGCAGAGAAGGTGTGATAACGTTATCTTTAGCGATAACGTTATTAGACACGCAGCCCTTGTTGCCGAGAAAGATCAGCATGAAACCCACCATCGTTGATGTGGCAAAGCGGGCGAACGTGGCCGTCATGACCGCCAGCCGGGTTATGAACGGGCATCCGCGCGTCCGACCCCGTATCCGGGAACGGGTCCTGACGGCCGCCGAGGAAATCCACTATGTGCCCAACTTGCTGGCCAGAGGGCTTCGCAGGAAAGCGCTGGACGTGGTATCGCTCTTGCTCACCGACCTGCCGAACCCGTACTTCGGAACACTGGCCGACCGCCTTTCCGCAAAGCTCCGGGACTCGGGACTGAGGGCCGTCCTGTGCGACAACGTCGATGACATGCTGGGGTTCAACAGCAGCTTCTCGCCCTGTGCCAGCGTTCTAGTGCTTCCAACCGCCGACCACGTGAATCGCATTGCCAGGGAGCGGCCGGCCGTGACGTTTCAGGCGCAGTCGTTCGAGGCCCAGCACGCACCGGATGTGTCCGTGGACCGTGCATGGGCCTATGCGGAACTGGCCAGAGAGATCCTGGCCGGGGGCCGCAGGAAGGTGACCTACTGCTGTGCGCCTTCCGAATACGGGCCGAGCCGGCAGCAGAAGTTTCGGCACGTGGAGACTGTGCTGGAACAGCAGGGCCTTGAACCCGTCATCCTGTCACGGAAGGCCCTGGAGTCTTCAGAGGAACTGGCACGGCTGGCCTGTTCCCGGCCGGGCTCCGTGGACACGGTCTTCTGCGAGAACGACGTCGTTGCCGCCGGAGTCCTCTGTGCGCTGCACGCGCGGGGCGTCAGGTCGCCGGAAGACGTGTTGGTGATCGGCTGCGACGGGACGCTCGTGCTCGAGGGCGTCTGGACCGTTGTGGTCGATTTCGACCGGATCGCCCGCGAGGTGGTTGATCGACTTTTACGGCAGCTGAACGGGGAAGAGGTTACGGGCCGGCTTCTCGTGCGCCCCGAATTGGTCACGTGTCCGGTGTGAGAAGGAAGGAGGAAAGATTGTCTCCTGGAAAAGCACGTCATGTTATCGGTTTCGTGTTGATCTGGTTGATCGTCCTGCAAACGGGCCGCGTGGCCGCGGCGGCAGAGGACAGCGGATCGGCCCCGGCCGTGCCCGCGAATGTCTACCTCTACGTATCGCCTCCCGTGGCAAGCCGCATTGACGTGTTCTGGGATCACCCGAAAGACCTCACAGGTGTTGTCGGTTACCACGTCTATCGCGACGGCAAGATGATCGCCACCAAGGCCAACGATGACCCCGGCCACCCGGCGAATAACGTCTATCCCGACACGGGCCTTTCCCCCGAGACGAAGTACACCTATACCGTGACCTCCGTTGACGGGGACGGCAACGAGAGCGCGCACACCGCGCCCGTGGGCGCGACCACTGCGCCGGCGCCGGCTCCGAATCTGGACGTCCTCATTAAGCCATCGAGGACGTCGGGCGTCGCGCCCCTGTCCGTGTTCTTCGACGTTACGGAGACGGGCAGCTTCACGGACGGCTCTTTCATTGACGCCACCTGCGTCTGGGACTTCGACGCGGACGGGACGGACCCCGAGGGCAAGTACCGGAGGGCCAGCGGCTTCGTGGCAGCGCATGTTTTCGACAAGCCCGGCACGTACCGGGTCCGCTGCGACGTGTACGACGTGCAGGGGCGGCACGACTCTGAGGAAGTGATTGTCGAGGTGCAGGCCTTCTCGGGCAAGACGTACTATGTGGCCGCCAACGGCTCCGACGAGAACCCGGGGACAATGGGAAAGCCCGTCTTGACGGTAAAGCACGCGCTGCTGGACCTGGCCGAGCCGAACACGCGGATACTGTTCAGAAAGGGCGACACCTTCAAGACGCGGTTCGTGAACGCATCCAAGCGGGGGGGGCCGGTCATCGTCACGGGTTACTCGGACCCGGAGAGCCCTTCCGACGAGGCGCCGGTCATCTATTCGACGGCCGTGGACGGCGACTGGGCGACGCTCTACGTGGGCAGCGACTGGCGGATGATGGACCTGAGGGTGCGGTCCGGCGGTCTGACGGCTGGGAAGAAAGGGCCGCGCTACCCAGGCGGCGCGGGGTTCGGTCCCGCGACGGACAGCCTGCTCTACCGTTTGGAGGAGGATCACCTCCTGGGCGGCCTGGGCGCCGGCGGCACGTTCAATACCATGGTCGAATGCAACATACACCACCTTTCAGGCAATGCCGCCGGATACACAAGCACTCGTCCCGAGGACTACGGGTCCGTCGGAGGGTGCGCGATCATCGGGAACTGGGTGCATGACTTCGGCGACGACGACGTGGAGCATGTCTTCCGCCTCCAGGGAGGAAGCCGCTATTTCATCGCTTTCAACAAGTTCGAAGCCAATGTCGTCAACTATGATGCCCTTACCATCCGGGGGACAACGGACAGGGTGGTCGTTTACAGGAACGTACTGGACAGAGCGACCAACTTCACGCCGCAGGGCACGCCGATGTGGGAGTACATTCATCACTGTGTGGCCGAAGCAAACTCCTTCGTAGGGCGAATGGACCCAAGCTACTACACCCGTCCGAGCCCCGTTCGGCAGGTGGCGCTGGGGATAGCCGCCACCGACATCGTCGTGAGGAACAACGTCTTCTACAACTACGAGTGCTGCATAGGAGTGGCCGGCTCCGAGAGAGCAGTGGGTCCGTCCAGGGATATCCGGCTCCACAACAACACGGCAATCGGCATCGAGCCGGGGTTCGTGTTCGCCTACTGCGGCGAGGGATGTGCGAATATCAGCCTGAAGAGCAACCTCATGCTGAGCCGCGCGACGGAGCCGCCGAACGAGCAGGACGTTTTCCTTCAGATCAGGGGCGGGGGGCCGGGTGCCGGACTCGAGTCGGACCAGAACCTCTTCTTTGGCAAGGCTTGGCCGGCCGGGTCATACGGCGGCTCGCGCACGACGCTGACCGAGTGGCAGTCCGCCACCGGGCTCGACGTGCACAGCCTGGCAAGGGACCCAGGGATCATGAACGTCGAGTTGCCGGGTTTCGTGGGCGTCGGCGTTCCGGGCGTGGGGCTGGATCAGGCCGACTTGGCCCGGCTCTTCGCGGGCTTTGCCGCCCTCGGTGAAAAAAGCCCGGCCATCGACGCGGGCGCGCGCGGCGCAGGAGTTGTCGTTGATTTCCACGGAAAGCTGCGCGACGACAAGCCCGACATCGGGGCGGTTGAGTACGTCGGGGCGGGGATGTTGCCTGCCCCGTGAGATCGGAGTGCTGTTCACCATCGTGCCCCCGGCCCATGCCGAAGACTTCCGTGTAGACGGGGTGGAGATATACGTTCCCGACGACCTGGAACCAGGTGACGAGCTGCGCGGGAGCCTGGAGTTCCGCCCCTTCGAAGGCGCAAAGCGCTGGGTGAACAGCCCGTACATGAGGAACTTCGCCAACCGGGCGAAGTTCATGATGGCCGCGGGGTTCCCGTCGAGAGAGAACGTCGCCCGCGACCCGAAAATGGTCGTTGCCCTTGCCGCGCGTGAAGGGATGTCTTAGGATTGGCCGCGGGCCCGTGGCCATCGTCCGGACCACCTGTCCCCGTGCCGTTATGAGTCAACGTCGCCGCCGGTTCGAGGCGCGATCTGCCGACAGAAAACCCCCGCGAGACGCAGTCATGCCGAAATTACCATTCATGCGCAGAGCGCTCCTTTCTCTAATCCGCGATGCGCGGACCGAGACACGGGTAATCTACCCGTGGGAACTGCCGAGCATAATGCGCAAGCACATCTTCACGGGCGCGATGGGCACGGTGTACTTCGTGCTGCTCTCGGGCATCTACCTGGTTGCCTTCGGCAACAACATCGGGATGCAGTACTGGCAGTGGGGCCTGTTGTCGGGGGCGTGTTCCTTTGCCCTCGCGCTGCAGTTGGCGTCGGCCTACATGGTCGGCCGCACGGGCTCTCGCAGAACGACGTGGTTTCTGGCGGCCCTGGCTGCTCGTATCCTGAGGGGCCTGGCCATTGTCGTTGCCTTCGCCGTTTTCGGCCATTCGGGCGGCCTCGCCCGCGTGCTGTTCGTTCTGCTGTTGGTGCTCTCCAGTTGCTTCAATGCGATCGCGATGCCGCCGTGGTTTTCCTGGCTCGCCGATATCGTTCCTCGCGAAGAGCACGGTCAGTTCATTGGCCGACGCAGCGCGTGGATCGCTCTGGCCAATCTTGCCATTATAGTCCCGATCGGCTATGTGATGGACCACTTCGGGGCTGGCTCGACGCCGTCCGTGCTGATGTTCGTGTTCGCCCTGGGTTTCCTGGTCGGGTTGCTAGATTTGTTCATTCACAGGACAATCCCGATACCCCCCACGACGAGACCGCGTGAGAGGTCCTTCTGGCGGTCGCTTGCTGTCCCCCTGCAAGACGAACAGTTTCGGCCGTGGCTGGCATTCAACGCGCTGTGGACATTCGGCATGACCCTGGGCGGCTCGCTGGCGACCATCTACTTCGTCGAGAACCTGGGCATCAAGAGCAACTTCTTCGGAGGTTCTCTCGTGCTTATCCTCTTCCCGCTGATAGGGATCATGTTGACCGGCAGATGGGTCGGCACAATGGTGGATCGTCACGGAGTGAAGAAGGTGCTGCGCTGGGGGTACTCCTTCTGGGCGCTGCTGCCCCTGTTCTGGGTCCTGGCGACACCATCGACGGCGCTGATGTGGCTGGGGGCAGGGGCGCTCGTCGGGGGCGTGGCAAGCGGCGCGGCCCTCACCGCCTCGGGCAAACTCGTCACGCGACTCAGGTCGCCGGAGCACGTGCCCATGTACGTCGCTGCCTCGACCTGTGTCGCCGCCCTCGCCGGGGGCATGGGACCGTTCCTGGGCGGGCCGCTGCTCCAGGTGCTCGGGGATGCCTCCTGGACCGTCGGGGGCTTCACCTTCGTGGGCTTTCACATACTTTTCCTTGGCTCGTTCCTGTTGCGGAGTGGCTCGACACTGCTCATCGGCAGGATTGCCTATGCCGAGGACTGAGCGCCGCCCGGCTGGCACGCGCGCGGCGTGTTTCCGGTGTCCCGATGCGGCGGCCCGCGGCGTATAGACTTGTGCGGAGAGCGTGTGCGTTCTTTGCCCGTGGTGTTGTCAGGTCTTCCGGAGGGCTCTGACCTGGAGGATTCCTTGATGGGCCGGTCTCGCGTTGCAAATTGGCGGCGGTGCGGTTGCTGGCTGTTGGCGACGTGCGTCCTGGCTGCGGGAGGCCGGGCCGCGGAGGAGGTCGGCGCGGCCGCGACGGAGGGGGAAGCGACCGTGACGGAGGCGCCGGCCCCGGGGGACGAGGCCGCCGGAGAGGGCGCGCCAACGCTGACTATCACGGGCCGCAAGGCGTCCGTCGAGCAGGGGGAGCGGTCCATCTTCTCCGCCCTGCCGCCCAGGGACCTGATCCTTCGCCCGCTGACCGAGTCGCCCGGCCTCCTGACGGCCACCACCGTGGTGGGGGAGGAGGAGATACGCTGGCTGGACGCCCACTCCATCGTGGACGCGATGAAGTACGTGCCCGGCGCGTGGACCGAGCGCCGCGGGCGGAAGGTCAAGCAGTTCTTCTCCGTGCGCGGGCAGCGCTACCCATATCCGACCTACCTGGTGGACGGCGCCTGGTTCCGGGAGTTCCACGAGACCGACTACTTCATGAGCGCCGCCAACGTGGAGCGCATCGAGATACTGCGCTCGAGCAGCGCGCTGCTCCTGGCGCCGGACGGGATGACGGGACTGGTCAACATCGTGCCCAGGACCTACGCGGAGCGTCAGACGCGGGTGGACGTGACGTACGGCAGCGAGGACACCTGGAGGACGCAGATCAGCCACGGCGACGCCCTGGAGAATCTCGCGTACGGCCTGGGCCTGGGCTGCTACCACACGGACGGCCCGAGCGGCGAGAACGCGCGGGAGAACATGACCAACCTCTTCGGCCGACTGGTCTATACGGCCAATCCCGACCTGACCCTTGCCCTGACGGCGCTCTACATCGACGGCGACCGCCAGCTCCAACTGGCCGAGCCGCCCGCCAGCGGGACGCTCCAGACGCGGCGCGACAGCTTCGACCCGATGCGGACCTACGTTGCCGTGGCCAGGGCCCGCTACGAGCCGGACGACACGGCCTCGACGGAACTGACGACCATGTATGGCAAGCGCCGCTTCCACGGCCACAGGGTGGGCAGCCCGGACTGGCTCGAAGAGGATTACGAGTACGGCGCACGGGCCATCCAGAGCCTGACGATCGCAGAGGATAACGTGCTGCGGTTCGGCGGCATGTTCAACCACTGGATTTCGCCGACCGGAAAGCGTTTCTATGTCGGCAACCGGTGCGACCTGGTGACGTATTCGGGCGTGATCGCGGACGAGCAGGAGTTCGACGGGCTCACCGTGAACGCGGGGTACCGCTGGAGCCGCACGCGGGTGAACGACTTCGGCGGGTTCAACGTCGAGGGCACCTCGGGCCCGCTCAAATCGGTCCTGGTGCACAACGAATGGGAAGACCCCCTGAGCACCGTCACGGCTGGCGCGTCCTACCAGTTGACCGACACGGCCTCCCTGCACGGCAACTTCGCGTGGGGCCAGATATCAGCCCGGCCGGGCATGCTCGACGAGAATCTCGAGAAGCCCGGCGACGAGACGCGGCGCAAGTACGACCTCGGCGTCAGGAAGGAATGGGACGGCTTCGGAGAGGTCGGCCTGACCGGCTTCTACGTCGACCAGAAGGATGCGCCCCTGGCCACGTCCACGAAGGTTAAGGTGGACGACGTGGACTACGCCCTGTATGAGAACGCGGACCGGGACAGCTACGGCGTGGAGTTGGACGTGCGCTCCAGGCGGTTCGACAACGGCGTCCAGGTCTTCCTGAACGCCGTGGCGATGAGAAGCAGGCGAGAGAGCGACGGCGACTGGGAGCGCGACGCCGAAGTGCCGGAGTTCGTCCTGGGCGGCGGCGTTTCCTACCTCGTCCGGGACGTCGAGCTCTCCCTGCTGACCAAGCACGTCGGCTCGTACGAGAACGAGCGCTTCCTGCCGGCGGGCACCCCGCCCGCGCCGCTCGGCAGCTTCACCGAGCTGAGCGCCATGGTCCGCTACTTCTTCGGCGCGCAGAAGGAGCACACGCTGTATTTCGGCATCGACAACCTCACGGACCGTGAGTACTCGACCGTGGTCGGTTATCCTAATGAAGGCAGGACTTTCAGGGCCGGCGTCGGTCTGACGTACTGACCCGTGAAATGCGTCGTCCACGGGGGTGTCATTTGACCGGGTAGCAGGGACAATTGACAGTGCAAATGAGGACATTCCCGATGCCGATGGCGGCCATTCTGGCGCTTGCCCTCATCGCCTGCGCCGGGCCGCAGCGGAGCCCGTCATCCGACGGGCAAAAGCCCGACCTCCGGCTGAGCGCGGAGCGGATGATCCGGGCCAGCGAGGGAACCCTCGCCCCGGTCTACCCCCCGCTGGCCGAACAGATCGTGCGCGACTTCGACCTGGCCGACAGGGAGGGCGTAGGCATCGACCTGGGCAGCGGGCCGGGCACGCTCATCGTCGAGCTGTGTAAGAGGACTCGCCTGCACTGGATCAACGCCGACATCAACCCGCACTTTTTCCCATACTTTCTGCATCTGGCGGAGGCGAACGGCGTCGCCGGCCGCGTGAGCGCCGTCCTCGCCGACGCGCAGGACATGCCCTTCCGAGACGACTACGCGGACGTCATAGTCTCCAGGGGCTCGTACCACTTCTGGCCCGATCGCAAGAAGGGGTTCGCGGAGGTGTACAGGGTCCTGAAGCCCGGCGGCGTCGCCTACGTCGGGCGCGGGTTCTCCGAGAACCTGCCCGTGGACGTGGCCCGGCGGATACGCTCCATGCAGGGCGCGCGCATGGGCTATGATCGGCGCGAGCAGGCACGTGAACTGGCCGGTATCATGGACGAACTCGGCATCCACGACCGCCGCGTCCACCTGCCGCAGCCGCCGGGCGCCGGTGACGTGAACTACGGCGTGTGGGTCGAGTTCCACAAGCCCGAGGGGAACCACCCGTGAAACTCGACGGCAAGGGGCCACGCCCGCAGCGCAGGCCAGCGCGCGCCCGTCCGATCCGCGCGCCGGTGTCGGTGCTCGCGCTGGCCTTCTGCGCCCTGGGCATGGCCGGGGGAGGCGCGGGAGACGCCGGCGCGCCGGAGCAGGTTCTGTCCGAACTGCGTGCCGCCGACGAAGCCCGCCGGCAGCTTGCAGATGAGGAGCAGGCGTGGGCGCTCGAGAAGGAGCGGCTCGTGCTCCTCAAGGAAACCGTCCTGAGGGAGGCCGAGCGGATGAAGGTTGCCGCCCGGCAGGCCGCGCAGCAGGAGGAGGCGCTGAAGGAGCGGCTCGCGCTCGTCGAGGCCGAGCAGGCGCGGGCGGATGAGATCGAGGACGCACTTGACGCGCTGGCCGAGCGGCTGGAGGCGCGACTGAGCGAGCTGGCGGAGCGCTCTCTCCCGGGCCTCGTGCCGCCCCAGGCTACGGCGCCGACGGCGGATCCCGCCTCTCGATTGTCCCGGGCGCTGGCGCGCCTGGACGAGGTCGAGCGGCGCACGCAGCGGGCGGCGGTCGAGCTGGTGACCGGGACCCTCAACGGCGAGGCGATCACCGCGAAGCTCCTGCGGGCCGGCGGCGTGGCCGCCTGGTGGATGGCGCTGGACGGCTCCCGGGCGGGCGTCGCCCACATCGAGGGGAGCGACCTCCTGTTCAGCCCCGCCGCAGACGCCGCGGAACTCGCCGCCATCGTGCGCGCGTTTGCCATCGCCGAAGGGCAAGCGCCCCCGGCCTGGGTGTTGCTGCCGTTCGAGCCCGAAGAAACCCAACAATGAGATCAAGAAGCCCTGGCAAAACGGGTTCAGCGCCGAGAACGCAGAGAGCGCAGAGCCGAAAAAGCTGTTGTGCGGCGGGCTCCTGCCTTTCTCCGCGTCCTCTGCGACCTCTGCGGTTGGTTCTGTTAGCCGTTGCAGGCCCCGACATTCGAGCCGTCCTGTGCCTCTGCGCGCTCATCGTGCTGGCCCCGGCCTGCTGGGCGGCCGAGTCGCCGGGGCAGTTGGTCGAGAAGGCCAGGGAGGCCCGCCGGGCGGCCGAGGCTGAGCTCGCCCGCGCCCGTGCACGCCACGTCGCCGAGGGCAAGGCCCTCACCGCCCAACTGCGGGAGGCGTACGACGCCCTGGACGGCGCGCAGGCCGGGGACCGGGCCGCGCGGGAGTCGCTCGCCCGACTCCGTGAGGTCGCCGGCGACCCGGAACGCGAAGCCGCCGCCGTCCGGCGCGCCACCGGTGCCTTGATCGCGGACGCGACGGACGCCGCCGGGGCGACCCTCGGCCGGGATGCGTCCGCAGCGGAGCTGGAGCAGCAGACGTGGGCGGCCGTCGACGGGAAGCTGTCGGCCGTCGGCGCAGCCCTGGCCGTGTCGGTCGGGCCTGAGCCGGTCTTCGGCCGGGACGGCGCGGAGCACAGCGTGCCCGTGCTGCGGCTGGGCGGCTTCGCGGCCTATGCCTGCGGGGAGGACGCGGACACGCTCGGCCTGCTGGAGGTCGCGTTGGACGACAGGCTGCTGGTGGTCGGGCCGTACCTGGACGCCCGGCACGCGCGTTCCCTGCGGGCCGTTGCAGGAGGCAGTGCGGGGCTTCTGCCCGTTGACGTGGACGGCACGTTGCGCCAGCGCTCGCCGACCGAGCCCTGGAGCGTCAGGGGATGGCTGGCGGCCGGCGGGATGTTCGTCTATCCGATTCTGGGCGTGGCCCTGCTCGGCGTGGCCTTGATCGCTGAGCGGCTCCTTTACCTCCTGCGGACGGGCCGGAGCCCGACGCTGATCCGCGCCACGCTGGGCTTCATGGACTCGGGCGACCTGGCATCCGCGCGGGACATGGTCGCCGCGCGCCGGACGCCGACCCAGCGCGTGGCGCTGGCGGGCATCAACGCCTTCGGCAAGCCGGACGAGGAGAAGGAGGCGGCCATGGAATCCGCCCTGTTGGCGGAGGCGCCGAAGCTGGAGCGCTCCCTGTCCCTTCTGGCCGCCCTGGCGGCGGTGGCTCCGCTGCTCGGGCTGCTGGGCACCGTCTCCGGCATGATCGCGACCTTCAACACCATCTCGGCTGCCGGCACGGGCAACCCTCGGCTCCTGTCGGGCGGCATCTCGGAGGCGCTTATCACGACCCAGCTCGGCCTGATGGTCGCCATCCCGCTGCTGCTGGTCTATGCCTGGCTGCGGCGCTGGGTCGAACGGCGGGAGGCGATGCTGGAGTACGATGCGATACGCATTTCTGCCATCCGCCGGGATGAGCGGGAGGACGGATGAGCCGGCAACTGCTCACGTGGTTCGCGCGCGGCGGCGGCGTCATGGTCGCGCTCGGAGTGCTGGCGTTCGTGCTGGCCTTTCTGCTGGTGGAAAGGTTCTGGGCGACGGCGGGCAGGATCCGCGCGCTCCGCTCGAGCGGGGAGTGGCGGGGGCGGCATGCCTTCGAGGCGCTCGAACTGGTCGGCTGGCGCCGCATGGGCCTGATCCGCGCGTGCGTTGCCATCGCGCCGCTGCTCGGGCTGCTGGGCACCGTCACGGGCATGATGAGCACGTTTCAGAGCATCCTGCACGGCGGCTACATCACCGAGATGAGCCAGGGCATCGGCCAGGCGCTGCTCACCACGCAGTACGGCCTGGCCATCGCGGTGCCGGGCCTGCTGGCGGAGAGGCTGCTGCTGCGCCGGATGGAGGCCCTCGCACGCCTTGCGAGGGAGAACGGGCACGACGGGCAGGAGGGCGACTGATGCGCAGGGGAGTGCTCACGGGCCGACGCACCGGGGGGCCCGGCGCGACCATCGAGATGGCGCCCCTGATCGACATGGTTTTCATTCTGCTCATCTTCTACATCGTCTCCACGAGCTTCGTCCAGGATGCCGGCGTCGTCGTGAACCGCCCGCAGAGCAACTTCGCCCGACCGGTGACCAGCCGTTACCTGCCGGTCGCCATCGCGAAATCCGGGACGGTCCACGTGGCCGGCCGCACCATCGCGCCGGACCAGAGCGCCGCCATCCGCACGGCCCTGGAGGACGCCAACGTCCGGCGCGTCGTCATCCAGGCGGACCGGGAGACGCCGACCGGCCTGCTGCTGCGCGTGCTCGATTCCTGCAAGGAAGCCGGCGCCGAATCGGTGGACGTCGCCGCAATCCGCGAATAGGGGAGAGGTCAGCGTTCATGCGCACCCGTGGTTCAAGACAGCTCCGCTCGTCAGGCGGTCGCGCCTGGGTGCGCCATGGCACGGCGGCCGTGGTGGCGCTGGTCGTCAACGTCGTGCTCGTCCTGTCCCTCTCTCAATGGGCTGCGAGGGGAGCCACGCCGGCGCCGCCGCTCCTCGTTGTGGAGCCGCTCAAGGTCGTTGACCTCGCCGAGGAGCGCGAACTCGCCGACGAGCCGGTGCGGCGCGCGGCCGTCGAACTGGAGCAGCCCGAGCGCCGGCAGTCCCCCTTGCCGGTGCTCGACCGCGTCCACATGCCGCCCCTCGGGCTCGCCTTGAGCGCGCCGATAGAGCTCGACTTGCCGGAGGCCGGCGCCGGTGAGCCGCTGTTCCAGGTTCCCGATTACGTTGCTGAAGCGGCCCCCGAAGGCTACGGCCCGCCCGGGGTCCCCGAGGGCGCCCCGGGTCAGACCGGCGAGGGCCTGTTGGCCGCCGACCGGGGCCCCGCGCTTGTGCAGCCGCCGGACCTGTCGTCCTTCTATCCCTACCGCGCCCGCCTGGACGGTGTCACGGGCAGGACGCGCGTCCGGCTTACGGTTGACCAGGCCGGCGAGGTCGTCGGCGTTGAGGTCCTGGCCAGCACGCCGCCGGGCGTCTTCGAGCGGGCTGCCCGACGCGTCTCGCGCCTGCTGAGCTTCCAGCCCGCGCTCAGGGGCGGCGTGCCCGTCCGGTCGGTTGTCTCCCTGAACCTTGTCTGGCGTCTGGAGTAGCCATGTCCATGCGGCCCGGCATACGGCTGATCGTCGCCCTGGCGCTCCTCTCGGCTCTCGGCGCGAGAGGGGCGGAGGAGCCGGCCGCGGTCTCTCCCGAGCTGGCGCAGGCCCTCTCGGCGGCGCAGGCCGACCTTCGGGCCGAACGCTGGCAGCGGGCCGTCACCGGGCTGGAGGGCTTCCAGGGGGAAGACCACGCCCTGCGCCACCTGCTGCTCGGCCACGCTCGCCTGGGCGCGGGGTATCTCGACCGGGCCGCCGCGTCCTATGCGCGGGCGCTCGGGATGGACGCCGGGCTCCGCGAGGCCGGCCTGGGGCTCATTCACGTTCGGGTCCGCCAGGAGAACTGGCCGGAGGCGGCGCGGCTCATGGGCGAGTTCGTCCCGCCCGACTCGTGCGACGCGGATATGCTGGCACTCTACGCGCAGGTGGCCCTCAATCTGCGCGATCGCGCTCTCGCCCGGCTGCTGACCGAGAAGGGCATCGTCCGGTTCCCCCTCGACCTGCGCCTTCGGCGGCTGGAGCTTGCGCGCCTGCTGGAATGCGGGGACGACGCCGAGGCCGGCCGGGCGATTGAGTTCCTTCTGGAGAGCGACCCGGCGGACGCGCAACTCTGGCAGCAACTGGCGGCCGTTCGGAACAGGGCCGGCCTGGACGGCGAGGCCCGCGCGGCGCTGGAGGCGGCGCTGCTCTGCCGGCCCGACGACCTCTCCGCGCACCGGGGGTTCCTGGAGGGGCAGCTTGCGGGCGGCAACTGGCCGACGGTCCTCAGTCACGGGCAACAATTGCTCGACGGGCCGCTGGCCGACACGGCGCGCGGGGACGTTGCACTCATCGAGTTGCTCGTCCGCGCCGCCGATCAGGGGCAGGCCGACGGGTTGCTAGACCGCTGGCTCGGACTGGTTCCGCCGGACCGGCGGACGCCGGCCATGCACGTGGCGTCCGCGCGGTCTGCCCTGCGGCGGGGCAGGCCGGCCGACGCGCGCGCCTCTCTGAGCCGCCTGATCGAGATGGGCGAGGCCGACGGGAGCGTTCTCCTGTGGGCGGGCCACCTGGCCGAGCAGGGGGGCGACGCGACCGAGGCGGAGACGCTCTACGAGGGGGCGCGTCAGTTCACGGGCGCCTCGGCGCGGCTGGCGGTTCTCTACCTGGCGCGGCTGCACTTGCGGGGCGAGCGGCCCGGGGAAGCCGTGCGCCTGCTGCGCGCCTACCTGAACGACCGACCGGAGGACGCCCCGGCCCGCGCACTCCTCCACCTCGCCGAAGACGCCGCATCCATGTCGTCCGAGCCGCCGGAGCGCTGAGCGGACCCGCACGGGGCGATTCCAGACACCGTCGAAGCCATCCTCGCCGGTCGATGGTCCGGGGAGTATTGTGCAACTCGGTGCCTGGGAACGTCATCACATGAGGATGCCTACCTGGTTGAGCGCCGCCATGCACGACTCAAGTGCCCGCTTGCAGAAGCCCGAGCACTTCGGGATCCGTCTCCGCGGATACAAGACGGCTTCGGGTCGTATCATCCAGGGAGCCGGTGTCCAGCAGTCGTTGAACAGCGTTGTATCGCCAACTATCGTCTGGATGCTCAGCTGCCACAGCAAGAAGAAACTGGCACGCAGATCGTGGATGGTGGGCTATCGCAAAGCGAACGAGTGCCTCCCACTCCTCAAACGCGACCCCATAGAGGGCGTCCACGAGGTCGGCAGGGCCGGCCCCTTCGTCTAGCAAACGTAACGCCTTCGCCAACTCCCGTCGGAAGATCCAATCGTACGGATACAAGCGCCGGGCAAGAGAGAGCCATTGGCACGTCTTGGCTTCTTCGATCGTCAGGACTTGGAGACGCATGGAGGCGGCTTTGGCACGCCTTCCAGCCGCTCTTGTGAAACCTTCGGGAGCAATCAAAGCCGCCAGTTTGACCCCGATGTCGTCTGCCATGCCGATGAAGCATTCGACATGCCTCACGTCTATTCTGCGGTTATGTCTCTTGGCATCCGCAATCAGGAAGGGGCGTTCTTCGCCGCTGCCGTAGGCTGCGACATCGAGTTGACGGGGCGCCCGGCTGTACCTGCCCATGACGGTGTGTGGTTGACCGGGGGCACTGCCGATGACGCGAACAGCCGTGCAAGCAAACTCTTGCCGGAGATGCTCCAGCACTGCGCCCTCGTATTCTTGCCATCTGATGGTCATGGGACGCCCCCATCTTCCCATTCTGCGCCGGTTACCGTTCGCCGGGCGGAACCGGGGCCCAAGAAGCAATCGTAGCCGTGCGCCCGGGCCACGTCAATCACTTCTTGGGGGGCATGGTGACGGCGAAGCACCTGACGGCTGGAGCCGCGGCTGCTTATGCGGTCGGCGAAGTTTGCCGCAGGCAAACAGGGACGCCCGGCTTCGTCCCATACAGCGGGACTACGCCGCGGCAGTCTTTGTTCTCCCCTTCGCTCGTCTGTCCGGCTGGCTCGCCGAGGCGTAGTTCGGAGCGAAGCGGAGAACGAAGACTGGTGGAGGCGGCGGGAATCGAACCCGCGTCCCTGAGCCCTTCCACTGAAGCCTCTACGCACATAGTCAACCTTCTCACACTCTCGCCGGACGGTCGAAGGTTGACGGAATCATCGTCCGGCCAGCCCGTTTGCCCGGTTCTGCCGGGTTCCCCGCCCGCGACCTGGCTGCGCCGAGGCGGGTACACCTGCTGTCTTTGTCGCCTTACGCAGGCCCGCAGGTAACGCCTACGCAGACGGGGCTGCTAGTTAGGCAGCCATCGCGTATGCCGGTGTGTAGTCGGCATGTTCGCTTTTGCCAGGTGTTTTACGAGGCCTCCTGACAACCTCGGTGCGCCACTTCAGCTTCCGGAGCCAGGTCGAAACCCTTTCGCCCCCGTAGCACCTACATTGTACGCGTTCCGCGCCCGTAGGTCAACATTCCGACGCCGCTCGCCATCGCCAAGGAGAAGAACCGCGACGGCCTCGTCAAGATGCTCGAGGAGCACGGCGCGACCGAGTGACGTGCGGCCCGGCCGCGGCCGCTCGAATCCGCGTTCGTCCCGTGGCCCGCGTCAGCCCCGCTGGACGCTGAACGGTGGCGCCGCAACCCGCTGTTGCCAGCACCCTTGCCGTTCGACAGGATAGAAGCCGCGTATCTCGGCTTCAACGGGGTATGACCGTTGCAGAGTTTGTACGCTGCCAACGCAAATGCGGGCCTTGCACGTGGCGCGAGTCTCCAGATGTTCCACCAGAGCCGCCCCTACGGCGTCAACAGTCGAGCGCCGCGCATCAGGGGAGCATCCCGCCATTTACCCCTTGCGTCCGAGTTCCCTACCACCGAATAGCTGGCCCAACCAGTGCGCCAACCCTTTGCGCTGATAGATTGCAGCCGGCGGGCGAACACGTCGAACGTGACACCTATGGCCTCTCTCGCAACGTCCTTCCCTAGCGTCTATCTTGGACCCGCAACACGGACAGGTCGGACGCTCCGGCAGAAGAACGTCGATGAACTGACTTGCTTGGTCCCGTGTCATGTCGGGGTAATGGATTCCACCGAGTATTTCTATGAAGTCGCGCTGCTTCTGAGACATCCTCACAACGGAAGCATGTTGCAGAATCCACTCTACCCTGGCGCTCGCCTCCTCCGATGTGATGTCCGCCCTATGCTTGATACCATGCCCCCGCAAAAACTCGAGTTGCCGCCAAGTTGGTGGCGAATGCGCGTTTCGCGGGAGCTTGCCTTGGTCCACGAACCTCTTGATGAGACGTTTGGCCTCCCCGAATGTCCGCCCCCGTTTGTGTGGGATTCCCATCCTGGCAAGCAGTTCTTGTTGGTAACGGTCTGTGTAGCGCTTCGTCGGCTTGCGTTGCTTCGCCATGGCGCCCCCGCAAGTAGAAGGGACCGACGTTTGCCGACGTGAATGCTACGCGAGGTAGACGGGTCCGTCAAGAGGTAGGACCCGGCGTAACCGGCGGGCGAGGACGCGGCACAGTGCGAGGATCGGGGGTTCAACGTACAATTGGGCCTTGCGGCGCTTGTACGCTTAGGGCACAAGTGCCGGCCTCACGCGCTAAGTTTTTCTGCCAGCGCCGCCCCTACCGCGTCAACGGTCTGCCGCGCGTATGGGCCGCCGCGCGTTCCGTTGTACTCGTTAATCATCCCTACCAAGGGTCTATTCGCTTCCTGTTGTGTCCACGTCCTTGTCCTTCTTGGCACGGTTACACCGGCGACAAAGGACCTGTAGGTTCGATTCTTCAGACGTGCCCCCCTTGCTGATGGGGGTGATGTGGTCTATCTCAAGATCATCAGTTGCCCCGCATTGCACACATGTGCTCTCGCACTTGTCAAGTACAAGCTGACGCAGATCAGGACTGATATGGCGGGATTCCCAATCCTCTCTTTTACCCTTCGCGAGTTCCGTTGAGTAATCTGTGAGCAGCCCGGCTCGGATCAAGGCATCTAGGTCCACACGCTTGTGGGCCTGGATCATCTTCCCGACCCAGTCCGGATCGTACGGGATCTGGTTGTCGAGGCGAACAGCGAGAAGACATATCATAAGGAAGTGACAGCGCGTCTCATCGGCTAGCTTGCCGAACGAATAATCCTGGAGGAGGTCAACGCCCAGTTTGATCCATGGAGCGTTCCGGTCCTTGTAGTGCTGGAAATCTTGCCAGTTAGCAATCGAGAGGTATCTGGTTTTCCCTGTCATGCAAGATTCCCCGGATGCGTTCCCCTCGGTGACATAGGACCTTTTCAGTCCAGGTATTCTGCCACAGCTATCCGCGTGGCGTCAACCGTGGAGCAGACCGCCTGTTGGACATCCAATACGATCGTCGCCATCCGTGACATGATGGAAGAGACCATCGAGTTCTGCCGTGGCGAGCTGCCGGAGCACGTCTACTCGAAAGAACTGGTCGAGCTCATCTTCACGCAGCCTTACTGCAAGATTGCCTTTGTGGTCGATGCCGGCCTTGCCAGACGCCAGACTGCTTCGCAGTATCTCCGTCAGCTGGCAGCCCGTTGAAAAATGTAGCTCAGCCGCCCCCGGCTGAGAACGCCACAGGCGAGGGCGCCTGTGCTACACCGACACGGCCCCTCGCGCAGGCACTCTCCGGGGAATCCTCCTTC
>Ga0180431_10000300_pt1 | contig 71039 bp, 95 predicted proteins | sample SS_ome_11_FD_132459 | JGI IMG/M metagenome (GOLD analysis project Ga0180431, IMG submission 132459) | Hypersaline lake sediment archaeal communities from the Salton Sea, California, USA - SS_1_MS_1 metaG | ecosystem: Environmental > Aquatic > Non-marine Saline and Alkaline > Hypersaline >...
ATTGCGATCATTGACGAGTGGGATCGCATTCCCCCGGCGGCGATCCCGCTAATCTACGACCGGCTCGGAGACAGCCGATTCAAGATCAAGCTGGGACTGAGCACGCCGACGTACCCGGGGGTGGGCATCGATGCCGTGTACCAGGAGAGCGATCAGCGCGAGCCGGTGATCCGGTGCCAGGCATGCGGCAACGAGAGTCTGCTGACGTGGGGCCTGGTGGCCGAGCGAGACGGCGCGGTCGCAGTATGGTGTCCACATGCAGGATGCGGAGTCGCTATCGATCGCAGCTCGGCGTGGCAAGAGGGCCGACTTCGGTTCGTGGCGCAGAACCCAGAGAGCACGACCGTGGGGTATTGGGTGCCTAGACTGATCAGCCCGCGCGCGGACCTGGTCGCGATGTGGCTGCGCTCCCAGTCGACACAAGAGGCTGACATTCTGGCCTTTTGGAACAACGATATGGGGCAGCCCTACGAGCCCAAGGGTTCGCGGCTGAACCTCGAGCTGATGCTCGCGTGCGCCGGCGAGCATTTGCTCTCGGACACGCAGACATCGCCCTGGTCGGCGATGGGCGTGGACGTTGGTCGGACGCTACACGTGTGGATCAAGGAGTTGTTGCCAGACGGACGACGGCGCTCTGTGTTCATCGGCGAGATGGTGCAGTGGGAAGATCTCGACCGACTGATGGCCCGGTATAATGTGGGTGTATGCGTGGTCGACGATGGGCCAGAGCTGGTGGCCGACGTGGCGTTCGCGCGCAGGCATCGAGGGCGCGTGTTTCTGGCGACCTATGTCGAAGAGATCGCCGGCGCGGAGTGGTGCCAGTTCGACGTTCGCCGGCAGCGAGTCAGGGTCGAGCGTACGAGCGGATTGGATCGGGCGCACGGCAACATCGAAGGCCAGCTCGACATTTTGCCGAGGGATTTCGAGGCGGTCGACAGCCTGGTCGAGCAGATGACGGTCAATCTGAAGGCGCGCGGGGTCAAGTCGGATGGGACGGTGTTCTATCACTTTCCTCGGACAGGCAAGCCGGATCACTATGATCACAGCGATGTCTATGTAGAAGCGGCGCTGGAGCGGTTGAAAACGCTACGCAGGCCGGATGAGGCAGAAACGGGTATCTCGGTGCCCAAGTCGAGTGCGAAACACAGATATAGAGGTCGATTATGAGCCAGGAAAAAAGCGCGAGTGGAATGTCGCCTATCGCCAAGATCGGCAAGACGCCGGCGGGCCAGGTGGCCGCAGAGACGCCTCAGACATCGCGACCCAGCTATACCACGACGTGGGGTGCAATGTACGAGTTGCTCGGTGATCCAACCACTCGCTATGGTCAGTTGACCCAGGGCAGCCGGGTGAGCATGGCGACCAAGCTCAAGATGCTCGACGACCCCGTGATCGCGCTTTCCGTGGCATACATTGCCAGCAAGTTGGTCAAGGCCGAGTACGAGATACAGTGTGCGGACCCCGAGATTCGCGCGTGTTTCCAGGCGATGTATGGCGCGTTTCACCGCGAGTTTATGCTCCAGGCTGCGATGGGCGTGGCGCTAGGGTGTGTCGGATTGATCAAAAAGCTGCGGTTCGACGTGCCTCGTCCCCTCGCCCCCGATGCTTCGCCTGTGTGGCGGCGTGCGACCATTCCTCTCATCTGCGCCGGTTTCGATCAGGTCAGCCCGGTCGAGGCGTATCCAGAATTCAGCGAGGCCGGCGAGTTTATCGGCTTTCACCACAGCAAAGGTAAAGTGGATCGCGTGTATGCGCTCTGGCTGACAATTGGCCGCGCAAAAGCGTTCGGGAAATACAGCGGCGTGGGTCGGTTGAGTAATGCGTATAAGGCCTGGTGGATGGGTGAGTTCAGCTACGATCAGCTTGTGGTCCACGTGCAGAAATTCGTCGATCGCGCTGTCGAGGTGTTGCATCCAGAGGGCAAGGATGGCGACGGAAACGATCTGAGCGATACGGCGATTTCGATTGGCAACGACATTCGAGCCGGGGCGACGATTGCGATGCCCAGCACGGTGTATAGCGCCTACGACGACGCTTCTGGGCTGGACAAGCTGACTGCGATTCGCAAGTGGGCGGTCAGGCTACTGGAGAGTGGCGAGAATGTCGCGGCTTTCCTCGGTCTCACGGATCATTGTGACAGTCGCAAGGCCATGGGGATGTTTATTCCCCTCCAGCTCTATCAGCAGGTGCAGCAGTCGAGCCTCGGCGGGCCGACGACGAGTGACGTGCTGGGCAAGTTGGCCGTCGACCTGATCATCGAGGACGCGACTGACATCGACATGCACCTCAACGAGTACGTGTTTCCTTATCTGGTCGACGTAAACTGGGGGCCAGACGCGGCGCGGGTTGAAAAGGTGACGACGGGCCTCAATGAGTACGACCGCGGCGAGCTGTTCGCGCTGCTTCAGGTTCTGGCGCAGCGGATGGACAGCGAAGCGGCGACGATGATCGATCCGGGCCGGCTGGCCCATCACCTCGGCGTGCCGGTCTATGAGAGCGCGCCGGCCAGATCGGAGAGTGATCCTATGTCAGAGGAAACGCAAGAGCAACTGCCGGCCGGCGATGGTACGCCGGTGAGGGCAGCCGTGGCCGCGCAGCAGGTAGCCCCGCCCGCGACGCCCAACTATGACTCAGATAGAAATCCCTCGCGCGAGGTGTTGGAGCGTATGTTGCGCGATCCGCTGCCGAACGATGCCGACGACGCGGCGGTCATTACTGACGCGGACATCGCGCGGGTGATGCGAATGCTGGATGAGATGCCCGAGCTCGACGAGCTAGAGACGGTCGAGGTCGGCGCCCAGGAGGAAGCCGGCTGATGCCTGCACCTCGCGTCCGCAATCTCGAATTCGCGCGTGGCCTGGTCGAGCTGCGCAAAGAGGCGTTCCAAAAGGATGCCGCCGAGTTGGCAAAGCGCTTACACGCGGGCGAGCTATCTGTCCTGGAGTGGCGCACAGAGATGCGCCAGGCGGTCAAGGACTTGCACGTCATGGCGCTGGTCATCAGTCGGGGCGGTGAGCCAGGCAATGTGACACAAGCCGAGTGGGGGCGTGTGGGGCGTTACCTGCGCGATCAGTATGGATATCTGGACAATTTCGCGCACCAATTGCAAGAGCGGGCCGAGATGGCGACGTTGGGCCTGGCGAACTTGCAGAGCCAGGGGTATATTGCGACGCGGTCGGGCCTATATGGAGGCAATGCGCTGGCCTCGTTCTGGCGCGGGGTTACATATGGCCTCTTGCCCCAGGTTCCCGGTGACGGAAAGACGCGGTGCAAGACAAACTGCGGGTGCAGGCTAGAGATCGAGGCTGGTGACGCGCCGGACATTCTGCTGGTCACGTGGGTGATGGACCCGGCATTGGAGAACTGCGAGGATTGCATTCGCCTGGCAGCAGAGTGGAATCCGTACACAGTGGTTTTGCCTTACGAGATGCTCGACCAGGCGCAGGGGATGGGGCTCAATTTGCGGGATACGGTGGTCCGCACGGTTCGCGCGGACGCAGAGTGGTTTGCTGGCGCGCTGTACGCGGTAGCGCATCGACATGGGAAGGTGATATGAACACATATTCACTTCGCGAAAAGCTCTATTCTATGAGCGGTATGTTGCTGGGCTTTATGGCCGGCGTGGTCTTGGCCTTGATCGCGTTGTTCCTTGATACATACGTGCTCAATGGTCTAGGTTGGGTAACGGTGATCACGGTAGGTGTACTTGGGGCTCTGTACCTGCTCCACCGAGCTGTGGAAGAACTGGATGCAGTCAATAAAGAGGAGATATCTAGTGCTTTCGATTCTTGACCACGCTTGGCACCAGGCACACAGTTACCGATTGCATGCCCTGCCGGCGCGATTCGACTATTTTCCTGTCGGGACACGATTCTGGGATACAGACATTCGCCCCACCCCGCCCAACTTTGGCGGATTCGTCGAGGATCCCGATCCCGCCGGCTATGACGTGATCTTGTCGCATCTGGATAACTGGTGTGATCGGTCCGAACTGCGCGGTACGCCCTTTCGGATTATGAACCTAATCGGAATGCAGGCGCGGGGAGCGGAGCGGGTGGGTATCATGCACGGCACGCCGGACAACGACGTGAACCGTGACCGGATCGCGCGAATGCTGGACCTGTCGCCAGGCGGGCCGCCTTTCTTGGTCGTCAATTCCCACCAGGCCTATGAAGAGTGGGGCCTGGGGCCAGAGCGCAGCCGGGCGATCATTCACGGGTATGACGTGGACGAGTTTTCGAGTGACCGGACGCGGCTTGCTATGGCGTTCACGGTGTGCTCGGCTGGCACGATTTCACGGTCGTATCACGGTGTTCCGATGCTTAAGGCGGTACGCCGGCACATGCCGGTGGTGTGGGTGGGGTATCGCGGTGATTTGCCGTATTTTAGCTCGTACCAGAAATACCGCGAGTTTCTGGCGAGTTCTCTGATCTATGTCCACTGTGGTCAGCGGTCGCCGATGCCGGGGGCGCGAACCGAGGCAATGCTCAGCGGATGCTGCGTGGTGACGACATCGAACCACGACGCGGATACGTTCATTACTCACGGTGAAACGGGCTTTTTGTGTGACACGGTGGTCGAGATGGTGGAGACGCTTCAGATGCTGCGAGCGGACCCAAAGAAAGCGTATCAAGTTGGCCAGCGCGGGCGTGAGCTGGCGCGGTCTCGGTTTTACAAGGATCGATTTGTTCAAGACTGGCTCGACCTCCTGGTCGACCTGGGGGTCAGAATATGATGAAAGTGCTTTTTGTCCCGGCTTACGTCGATGGGCTACCCTATCACTCGGCCAGCATACGCTTCCGGGCGCAGTGGCCAGCCAAGTACTGGGACAACGCCGACGTATACCCCAACTGCTCGGTACCATTCGGTGAGTACGACGCTTATATCTTTCAGAAGGCGTATTTGACCAAGCAGGCGCGTCGTTGGCTGCGAGCGCTGCGCGTCAAAGGCAAGCTGTTGGTGTTCGATTTGTGTGATGCGGACTGGCTGCAGTCAGACACGCACGAGCATCGTCTGCTCGACGCGCTAGAGCTGTGCGATTTTGCCGTATGCCCGACTGTGGCCCTGGAAGAGCAGTTGGCCCGCTGGCTGCCGGCGTATGTCATTGTCGATAGACTGGACCTGGATGAGTTTGAGCGGTTGGACAATGCCGGCTTTAATGCGCTGTTACGCAGGCGGCGTGAGACGTCCGCTCAAGACCGGTGTATCTGGTTTGGGTATGCGCACAACCTTGGCGAGCTCGATCACATCTGGCCGGATCTGTGGCCAGTGCTAGATCAATACGATATGCCGTTGACGATTCTGTCCAACGAGTTGCCAGACGAGTGGCAAGAGCGTGCGTGGGGCCAGGGCCGGCAGGTCGCGTTTGTAGAGTGGACGCGTGAAGGAGCGAATGCAGTGATCCAGGCACACGACTTTGCGCTGGTGCCCCAACGTAGCCCGTACAAGAGCGACAACCGGGAGGCAACGGCGTGGCTGTTGGGAGTAGAGCCTGTGCAGGGCGCGGAGGGTATCCTGCGTCGGTTGGAGGATAGCAAGGGCAAGCTGATACGCTTCCACGGGTTGTGGTACATGTACGAGCGTGCGTTCGCCGACTATGACGTGCGCGTGTCCTCAGAAGTGTGGCAGTCACTGGTCGCCCAGTATCTGGACGCGCGTGACGGCACGCATTTCGCCGCCGACGCGCTCGATAGGCGGTTTGGGCCTATTCTCCCCATTCCGCATATCCAGGCAATGGACGCAGTGGTTTCGATGCCGGATCAGAGTTCAAGTAGGAGCGTGACGAGTGAGTGATATCAAGGTCCTTTTTGCGATTCGCAACGATGGCGCTGACGCATACGTTCGGGCAATCGCGCCGGCGACGATTCTGCGCTACCAGGGCATCCAGGCCGAGGCGCGCAGAGGGTCCTTTGACGACGTATCTGAGTTTGATGTACTCGTACTGCAGCGGCATTGCGAAGAGGCTGCGGTGACGCTGATGCAGGCGTTCCAGGCGGCCGGCAAGCCGGTGATCTATGACGTCGATGACTGGCTCTTTGAGTTACCGCCCACTTGGCCGGCATATCACGACTACTTTGAACTGGGTACGGGAACGCCCAAAGCGCGCCTGGTGAGGCACGAAGAGTTGTTGTGTACGGCCGACGTGGTGACGTGTACAGGCACAGCCCTGGCGGAAAAGTTGATTGAACACAACGGCGATGTGCGGATCGTGCCCAACTGCGTGATGTGGGCGGACTGGGACACGGTGATTCCACAAGAAAAGTCAATTGATGGACCTGTCGTAGGATGGTTCGGAATGCCCTACTATTGGGACACGTGGCGACTGATCGCCGACGCGGTCGAGCAAGCAATTTGCGAGCAAGACGCTTATTTGTCGATCTTGGGGTATCCTGACATCGTGCAAGCGTTCAGTCCTGCACTGAGAAAACGCACGTATGTCGAGCCTGCGTGCGCGTGGAGACGGTTCGCATCGATGCGGAAGTTGATTGCTTCGTTTGACGTTGGCCTTGCTTGGATCGAGGATACGGAGTTCAACCGATGCAAGAGTCCGTTGAAGGCGATGCAATATGGTGCAGCCGGTGTGCCCATCGTGGCATCGCCTATGCCTTACAGTGAGGTGCTGGGCGATGAGTATCCAGGTCAGTTTGGACTGATCGCCGACGCGCCGAATACGTTGTATCATGGGCTGATGAACTGTCTCGTCCATCCTGAGCCGGCGCGTGCACGAGCTGCCGCGTGGCGTGAGCGAGTTTGGTTCGAGCATACCTATGAGACGCAATGGAAGGTATGGCTGGAACTGATAGAAAGTGTGAGTCAATGACCAATACCTCTTGGTGTGATTTGTGCAACGAAGAGCATACGATGACGGACAACGAGTGCAAACGTCTCTCTGGAGATGCTTGGCAAAGAGCCGTTGATCTTGTGCAAATGGACTGGCTGAAAGCGCAGGCGCGAGCGAGATGCCTGCACGTCGGATGTGGCGAGAAATATCTGCCAGGAATGGTCAATATTGATCCGAATCCAGATCGGTCCAAGGTGGATTACCGTTATGACGTACACGACTTGCCGTTTGAGGATAGCACATTCGATTCGGCGATCTCGTGTCACGTGTTGCCGTCACTCCAGGATCCGGTCCAGGCAATGCGCGAGATGGCGCGCGTGCTCAAGCCGGGCGGCGTGATGGCCCATGTCGTGCCGGATAATCGATACGCGCCAATGCGCCATAGCAAGCACCATCCGTGGCAATTTCAGCATTACAACTGGTTTGGGCCGGATCACTTTCGAGCCGAGGTCCTGAATCAGTTAGCAGACCTGTCCATTGTCTGCTGTGAGCATTTTGGCGGGTTCCGGTTTTCGTTCAAAGTCCTCTGTAAAAAGCGATGATCACAACGATAATGACCCCGCCCTCTCCTGATGAGTTGGGTGACGAGTGGCAACGGGTTGGATCGCCGTTTCACCAACATCCAAGTAACCATCGCCTGCAGCCCGGCGGGCGCGAGTATTGGACGCGGTATGCGTTTGTGCGCGGGCAGGTCGAGCCGGGGGCCAAGGTGCTCGACGTGGGATGCAACTGTGGGCAGTTGGCGAAAAACTTGACGGCGCAGCTAGGCTGCGAGGTGTGGGGCGTGGACCTGATCGCCGACTTTGTCAAGACGTGTCGCACGTGCCGGGAAGCGGAGCAACTTGGGCAGTTCTTTGTGGCCGACTTTGGGGCGCTGACGGCGGACGAATTGGTAGCCAATGACCTGTGCGGGTTCGATGTCGTTACGGCCCTCGAGGTGATCGAGCATCCGCTCGACCTGAACGGGTTTCGCCGAAATGTGGCGCACGTGCTCAGACCAGGGGGTCGGTTGATTGTAACGACGCCACACGGTGATCATCCGGCATTTGGTTGGTCCTACTGCGCGCACAACCCGCATCATGTCATGGTGTGGACGCGCGAGAAGCTAGTCAATTTCTTTGGAATGTACGACATCTATGCCGAGTTGTGGGATCCGGAGGGCGGGCCGCATATCGCGGCGGCGTGGACTGTGGGAAAAGAGAGAGGTTTGTCATGGCACAACTCTTAGGCCAGCTCCCAACCTACATCATTACACTGACGTGGAACAATGCGCTGGATTTTGTGCGGTGCGCTGATTCTCTGGCTCGATATACGATCCACCCGGCGCGGTGGGTCATCGTGGACAACGGATCGGAAGAGCGGGCGTGCATCGAGGGTTACCTGGACCAAATGGAAGTATGCCGCGCTCTAGGACAGGTCGAGATCGCAGCGTTCATTGAGAATTCCACGAACCGTGGGTTACCGGTAGCACAGAACCAGGCCCTGGATCAAATCGATCAACTGGAGAACGGTCCGTATCAGGTCGTCTTGCTCGACGCAGACACGGTAGTCCAACAGGGCTGGTTGACCAATTTGATCGATTTTGCACAGACCAGGCCAGAGGTGGGAATCGTCGGCGGGGCTAAAAGCCCGGAGGGGCCGCCTTGTCCGGTGTACCATAATCCGAATGGGCGCTGGTACGTGCACGACAAGCAGCACAAGCATCCTAGCGGATTTATGGAGGGAGAGAGCATTGATTTTGCATGCGCGTATCTCCGCCCTGAGCTGCTGGCCCGGGGGCTCCGCTTTGACGAGGGGTTTGAGATTTACGACGGGCACGATCAAGACCTGTCGTTTCGCGTTCGGTCGTGGGGCTATCGCGTGTGGCAGATCGACGCCGGCGTGCTCCACTATGCATCGTCAGCGATGAAGTCTACCGACTATCAATGGCAAGGCGGCGGGCGGACTGAGTGGGACGCGTTACGCACGAAAAATGTGGCGCGATTTGCGCGGATATGGGAGCCATTTCTCACCCCGGATCGAACGACAGTTGAGGAGGAAATGCTCCATATGCAGCGAATGAATACCAAGCTGGTGGCGGAGGCCGGGGAACGAAAAGCGGTGCCCAGTAGGGAGGTCGAGTGAAGAAAATCCAAATGTTCGCGCCGTACGTCTCGCCGCAGGCGGCGTTGAACGCATACCAGACGTTGACGACTGTCCACGAGGATGGACGGTTGTGGATCGGCGAGGGGCCAAAGGTCAAAGAGTTTGAGGAGCAGCTCAAAGATGCGCTGGAGGTTCCGTATTGCGTGGCGCTGAACTCTGGCACGGCAGCGCTGCGTCTGGCGCTGGCAATCTGTGACGTGGGGCCGGGTGACGAGGTGATTACGGTCGCGCAGACATGCACGGCGACAAACACGCCGATCTTGGAGCAGTTTGCGACGCCGGTCTTTGCCGACATCCAGTACGAGACGGGAAACCTCGATCCGAGCGACGTCGAGCATCGGATCACGGAGCGCACGAAGGCGGTTATGTGCGTGCATTGGGCCGGCTATCCGTGCTCTCTGGACGAGATACGAGCCGTCGCGGATCGACACGGTCTGCCGGTAATCCAGGACGGCGCGCACGCCTTTGGCGCCCGGTACAAGGGGTTGCCGGTTGCGCTGACTAGCGATTTCTTTATGACCTCGTTTCAGGCGATCAAGCAACTCACGTGTGGGGACGGCGGTCTTCTGGCCGTGCGGACCCAACAGGATTATGACGAGGCTCGCCGGCGGCGCTGGTTTGGGATCGACCGCGTCAACCGTGTGCCACGGCTGGACGGATATTCGTTCTGGGATCAGTCCGAGGTCGGATACAAGATGCACATGAACGACGTGTCTGCCTCGATCGGACTGGGAAACTTGGATCAGATTCAGGGGCTGTTGGCTGAGCGAGCAATGATCGCACGGTTGTACCGCGAGGAGCTAGCCGACGTGCCAGGTGTGACGTTGTTTGAGAGCCGAGAGGATCGCGTCAGCGCCAACTGGCTCTTTACGATGCACGTGGAGCGGCGTGACGATTTTTGCCGGATGATGGCCGATAAGGGCGTCGAGGTCAGTGTAGTGCACATTCGGAACGACCTGCACTCGATCTTTGGCCCTCGCCGGTCTGATCTGCCCAACACGGATCGATATGAGGAAACCAACATCTCGATCCCGCTGCACAATCACCTGGACGAGAACGACGTCGCGTATGTGATCCGGTGCATTCAGGAGGGATGGTAGTGGCCTACGTCGTTCTTATGGCGCACCAACGCAGTGGATCGCACCTGCTGGGCTCGTGGCTGCAGAGCCATCCGGCGATCAAATATACTGGCGAGATTTTTTGCCGGCGCGAACCGAACACGGCCGACAAGATGCACGCGCGTCTGAGCCGCGTGTCTGGCGGCGGGTTTCCGTGGATCTGTGTGGACATCAAGTACAATCAGATCACGGCCCCCATCGCCGAATGGATGGCGGAGCCACAGGTAAAGGTGATTCAACTGATTCGGCGAAATATGCTCGCGATCTATTTTTCGGGCCAATTGCACACGTGGCGCGGGGAACATCCGAAATGCGCGGCAAAAGGCGAGATTCCCACGTTTCAGTTTGAGCCGCGCGTCTATGCGGAGCAGCGGCGCGAGATCGCCGAGCACATGCGCCGGTGTGGTCGCCTGGCAGACCTGACGTTGTCGTACGAAGATTTGACCGGGGGAAACAACGTCAAGCGAATGCCGGATCAGTATAGCCGGGTGATTTGCGATTTGCTGTGCATCGAGTACGCGCCCATGATCACTGATTTCGACAAAGAGGGTCCGTCTTCGTTTCTCGATCACTTGAACGGCGTGCCACGCGATTTGATCGAGAAAAGCGTCTCGTTCATGCATGTTGGAGGCTGAAATGAAAATCGTCGCGCATATGCCCGTTCGGAATGAGGAAGATGTGATCGAGGAAACGGTTACTGAAGCCTTTCGTTGGGTTGACACGCTGATCGTTCTAGATGGGAGCAGTACAGACAGTACACTACAACTGCTCTGGATGTTGCAGAAAACGTATCACGGGCAAGCCGGCAAGACGCTCCAGGTTGTGAGCGAACGGGACCCCGGCAACGAGTTTCACGATTATACGCTACGCGGGCGGCTGCTCGAACTGACCGCGCCCCACCGCCCGGACTGGGTCGTGTCGATTGATGCCGACGAAATCTATGATTCGTATTGTGATCCGAATGGAATAGACGTCGATCCGCTCACGGCGATCTATGCCGCAGAGGAAGCCGGCGCGAACGTGGTCCGGTGTTGGGTGCCTCAGTTCTGGTTGACGTTCCAGGACTTGCGCGAGGGAGCGCTGAACGAAGACGAGACGATCAGCGTACAGCAGCGCCGGCAATGGTATAGCTGGGGCTGGATGAGGACGTTCATTTGGAAATGGAACGACGCCCACTACTACCCGGTTGACGTGCCCAAACGGACGCCAGAGTTGCCGGGGCTGAACTGGCGGCAGTGGCAGGTTGCCGGACCGCTGATGCCGATCTGCAAGCACTATTGCTTTCGTAGTCTCGCCCAGGGTCTGGACCGAGCCGGCGCTCGGCGCAAGCGAGGTGGCCGGCAGTACTTTGGGAAATATTTCGGGAGGTGGCTCGTCGACGAAAACCTGGCTGGCTTGCACTACCGTGAGGGAGATGAATGGTGCACAGAGAACAACCACGAGCAGGTGCATCGATACATCTCAGGAGGGGCCAAATGAAACCGCTGCTTTCTGTGATCAGCTACAACCGCAAGCACGAGACTCTCGCAACGTTGCGCTCGCTGGCGTGCACCAGGGCGATGTCTATGGCGGAGTGCGTCTGGGTAGACAATGGTTCTACTGATGGGACACGCGAGGCCGTCACACAAGCCATTGCAGTGGAAGGCTGGCCAATTGACTGGATCTGCAATTCTGAAAACATTGGATGTCCGCGCGCGCTAAACCAGGTGTTAGCCAGGCGCAAGCCAGGGCAGCACTTTATCAAGGTCGATAACGACGTCGAGCTGGAAACCGAGGGGTGGATTCCGTTCCTGTGCAACTTGCTGGAAACAAACCCAGGGATAGCTATTGCCTCTCCCTGGTATGAGGAATTGGAGACCTCCAATCAAGGCCGGTTGATCCAGGCGCATGGGTACTGGCACGAGTATTTCCCGGTGGTCGGGCATTGTGTGATTCACACTGGCTGGTTTTTGGACGAGACTGGCTACTTTGATGTGCTGGCTGAGGACCACCTTTATGGGTTCGAGGACCTGCTTATGGCGCATCGCGCCTCGGTGTGCGGGTTCAAGTGCGCGGTGGATCTGCGGGTCCATCTGCACAATATCCAGCGCAAGAACTCGCTCGATAGCTCGGGGCACAGAGGCGAATCAAGAGACAAACACATTGCTCGACTGAGACCGCTCTACAACCAACGACGGGGGATGGTCAGCCAGATCCAGGACAATTACTATGTCAGTCAGTCCGGGGCGTGGGGTGACCGGCGAGTATTAGGAGAATGCCTATGAGCCAGCTTGGCGCAAATGTGACCGTTCGCAAATCAAATACCTTTCAGGCGTTACTGGACAAACTGCGCGCGGTTCGATTTGGATGTTATATTGTCTGGATACATAACTGGGAAGTGACACGCGTGGCGACGGTGGCCCAGCCGGAAAAGATCGCATCTATGATTGACGAGGAAGATAAAGCGCCCGCGCCACGTGCAAAGCCAGCCAAACAGAACAAAGGTTCTAAACCGGCTTGACAGTGAACTATACCGTATGGTATAATGAAGCCATAGTCTAAAACGACGTGAAAACACGGCGAGATTGAATAGACGCACCAGCCGTCCCACAGGGGCCGGGATTGCGTTCACAGAAATTGTGACGCAGTCCCGGCCCCTGTTTTTGTTTGAGGAGCAGACCATTGGCAGACGTGAACCTTGGTCAGTTGAAAGAACGCAGTATCGTCGTTGAGGCGAGTGGAGTAACCAGCCTGGAGTCTTACGGCGACCTTCGCTTGTTGGACAGTGAGCTAGAGCAGGGTGTGCAGGCGCTCTACAGCGACGAAGACGAGACCATCGTCGCATTCGTGTTCAGCCGTGGCACGTTCACCGAGGACAAAGCACAGGAGTGGGTCCGCGAGGTCAAAGATACGGGGGTCAATCTGTCAGTGCAGGCTGGGCTACCTCAAGCCCGGAACCGACCTACGTTTATGCTGGCCGGCGGCGTATCGGTTGTCACAGCCATCGAGGATGTGTCGTTTGAGGACATTCGCGGGTTGCTGTGCGAAGCATTGGAAAACGCACACGTCACGATGCCGGACGGGTCCTATCGCTATCCATGGCTGACTGACGTGTTCGTGGATTACTGCATCATCCAGCTCGGCGAGCGCTATCACAAATTGCCCTACATCATCGACGACGCGAACGAGGTCTCGTTCGGAGAACTACAAGAGGTGATGCGCGTCTGGCAGCCAGTGGCACAGCCAGAGGATACCTCTCTTGCTGCCGACATGGGCGGCACACCCCGCGTGTTCAGCATGGCGCTGCGCGACCCGGTCTCGCTGCCCGCGGATATTGGCGCGGACGACAACGGCCTGATCTGGAAGGAAATCTTTCGCGTCTCGACGACGTTCCGGCCACAGACAGGCACATCTTTAGCCGTCGACCAGTCGATGATCGACGCTATGTACGAAGCGTTCGAGGGGCGCGCGCTCAACCACGTCGCGATTACGGCGAGCACGCATCATGTAGAGACGGATGGGATTGTGCCGGCCAGTGAAACGGTCGGTTTTGTTGACAGGTTGGTCAAGGTGGGCCAGCACCTGTATGGCGGCTTGGATGTACGCGACGAGGATACGCGAGAACAGCTCGATAAGGGGCTGATCCGCGATTGCAGCGTGTACATCTGGGCTGACTTTCACGACCGCAGCCATCCAGATACGGTTTGGCCGTGGGCGCTCGTCCACTTGCTTTTGACCAACTATCCACAGTTGCCGGACCTGCAAGGGTTCGGGGTCGCGCCGACCGCGGTGGCGGCTTCGTTCTCCGGGGTCCAATTCACGCAGTATAGGGAGGAACTTATGACTAAGGAGCAGAATCGAGACCAGACTCCCGCGCTGAGCCCGGAGGACGTCGTATTGCTCGAACAAGCCAGAGTGCTGCGAGCACAAGGGTTTGCGCTGGACGGGGCGCTGGAGCGCCAAGTACAGCTTCGAGCCAAAGCGCGAGGGCTTGAGGTCTCCAGCATCGTGGCCGCGATGGAAGGTCGCGTGCAGCGCGACGACGTCACGGTAATCGAGGGAACGCGCCACTATCCGGTGGTCGTGCAGGCCGTCCAGGCCGCGCTGCAGCCCGATGGGTTGGGCTTTGACATCGCGGATGACGGTACGTCGCCGGTCGACGGTATCGTGCTGGCAATCGTCAACGCGCTGCCCAAGGAAGCGCGTTTTTCGCTGAACGCGCCGGTGCGTCCAGATCGGTCGATGGCGGACGTGAGCGGGCCAGGGCGAGAGCCAGGTCACCGAACCGCGCCGATTGACGCCGAAACGGCGCGCGCTTTGCCGGACGAGGCGATCGACGCATTTGACAAGAGCCTCGGCGGGTAGCGGGCTCAGAGAATTCTGAACGGAGGAAAAGCACCATGGCACAGCCGTACTATGAAACCAACACCTGGGCCAACAAAAGCCCGCTCAAGAGCGTGGTCGGAAACGAGCGCAAAACGACCGTGCTCATCTATGCCAGCACCGTAGTCGCGGACACCAAGAGCCGCCGGCGCTTGAGTCCCGGCACGTTTCTGGTCAAGATCGACACGGGGACGGGCGCGGGCAAATACGGTCCTTATCTCAAGACCGCGACCGATGGCCGACAGACACCGGCCGAGGGCGAGGTCGTATTCACCTGGGAAGCGCACGACGTGACGTTGGGAGATCGTGCGGTGGCAGGTCTCTATGCCCAATGCGTGTTCGACAAGAGCGAATTGACGATGGGCGGGTACTCGCTGCACGGCACGTCTCTGACCAACCTCAAGACGTACTTCCCTTCGTGCGTCTTCGACGACTAGGTCGCCAGGCGGCTAGACAGCTATACGGAGGAAAAGCATCATGGCAACCAATGACTACTATCTGTCGCCAGTCGACATCAAGGACGCGCACGTCCTGACGCGGGTCGTGGAGCGACGGATCAACGAGAGCGAGATTTACGACGTTCCGTTCGCCCCGTTGTCGACGACGATGTCACGCCGGATCAAACTCCGCGTGCGACACATCGACGGCGCGGGCCTCGCCAGTTTCAAGGCGGACAACGCCGATACGCCGGTCGTGTCGGGGTCCGGCGATCAGACCGAACTCTTTATGGAGCTCTTCCTGATCGCTGAAAAGGACATCCTCAAGGCGAGCGACATGATCAACCTGCACAGTCCGGACGAGGCGATCGCCCGGTCTGCGGCTGAAGACCTGCTACGCAAGGCGCTGCGCCTGCGACGGCGCAACGTAAACCGGACCAAGTGGATGGCGTGGGAAGCCGCCAAGGACAACCTGTCGGTTGCGTATCTTAACGGCACGACCATCGCGGTGAACTATGATCTGGACGGCGACGAGCAAAACAGTTGGTTCACGTCGACCCACCAGCCGACTGCCGCGGCAGCCTGGAGCGCGGCGGACACGGACGTCATCGAGGACGTGTACAACTGGTCCAAGTTGATCGCCGATGACCTGGGCGTCGACCAGTCTGAGATTGCAATGTACTGCCGAACCGGGGTCTGGCGATACCTGAAAAAGAACACGGGGATCAAGAACGAACTTTCGGGTACGGACCCACGCGTCATCACGCCCAAGATGTCCGAAGTGGTCGAGATTCTCGGCATCGGCGAGATCCGGATCGAGAACGGGTTCTATATCACCTCGGCTGACCAAGTCGACACGCGCAACTACTTCCTGGATACCGGGCACGTGCTCTTTACCGGGCCGGATACGGTCGCAGGTGTGCCGATTATGGAAATGAAGGACGGTCCGGTCGCCCGTGTGGTCAACGGACAGATCGTCGTAGCCGAGAATCCCGGCGCGCTGGCCGAGACCTATATCAATGCCGAGGCTGTAACTGAGAACGTGCGCGTACAGACCAGCCGTTTGCCGCAAATGAACTATCCTGCGGCGTTCGTGTACGCGGACATTGAGCCGTAGGATAGTCATCTATTCGGTTTAGGTTCCTAACGGGAAAGGCGCAGTGTGTCCATCGACATCAGCCAGTACGTCACGAATAACTGGCCCAGTACCGAGGCGCTACTCGAAGCTGACACCGGGATCGACTATGTGACGATCAAGGCGGCGGCAATTGCGGCGGCCAAGCGTGACGCCTATGGCACGGCGACGGTGCCGGCAGAGGCCGATATTCCGGACATCGTTGCCGAGTGGATCGTGGACAAGGCGACCGTGCGGCTGATTCCGATTGGACGGGAATGGTGCGCGATCAATCGCTATCGTTCCAAAAACAACCGGGCAGGGGACACACTGTCCAACTATGACCTGCTGCAAATGCTGGATGGCCTCAAGGCAGAGCTCGAGGCCGAGTGCGCGCAGGCGTGGCCCGAGGTGGAAGCGTTGATCGGCAAAAGCGCGTCGCCGGTGGGCGTGCCGGTGGTATCGCACGAAGGCGCAATGCTGGATGCGACGACCAGGGCGCTGGCCAGGGGGCTGCCGTGAGCTATCGCGATGGGTACGAAGGGGAGACAGTCGAGCGGGCGGCGGAGACGCTGCTGCAAGACAATCTCGGCGATGCACTGGATACGGTCGAGGTGCGTTGGGAAGAGATCGACGCGCTGACGCTGCCTGAGCCTGAAAACTGGAGTCGGGGTTATCGTGCGTTTATGCTGGAGCTGCCCAGCGCGTACTATCCGTATATCCTGACCATCGTGGAACGGATGGACCCGCAGGGCCAGGCGGGTCGGCTGGCTGCGCAGAACGCCACGTACCAGTTGATCTATACCGCGTGGGTGGTCGCGGACACGGAAGACGAGGTTGTCGATCTCTGCCACCGCTATGGCGAGGCCATCGTTGACGTGTTGCAGGCTAACCCGGAAATCGCCGGTCGACAGCAGCGCGATCAAAAGCCGGCGGTGCGTATCTTTTCCGAGAACGTGGTGCATCTGAACGACGGCGTGTCTGGCGACCAGCAGAACGAGGACGACGTCGATTATCTGAGAATGATCCAGATTACACAATATCTGGAGGACTGATGTCCAGAGTACACTTTATCGGCCTAACTATACGCCAACGCCGGGGGCAAAGTGCGTCCGCGGTAGCTCGTCGCTTGGATATGAAGCAGCGCCAGGTGGCTGCCGGCCGACTTGCTTTGGCGCGCCGGCTTGCCGAGGACCTGCGCGACAAGCTGGTAGAAGAAGCGCCAAAGCAGTCGGGCGAGTTTTCAGAAGGCATCCAGGTTCGTCAGCCCGTGCGCAACAAGGGTGGACATTGGGATCAGTTCGAGATTCACTCGACGGCCATCGTGGGCGATGGACTGTCCTTGTGGAACCTGATAACCAAGGGCACGTCGCCGCACGAGATCCCGACCGGTGGCGCAGCTGCCCAGCTTGCCAAGGGGTATCCGCTCTCTTTCTATTGGGAGAATGGTCCAAACGGAGCCGGCCTGTATCATTTTTGGAGCGTGCAACATCCAGGTACTGCGGCTAATCCATTCCCGGATCGTGCTTTGCATCGCTGGCGACCGGATGCACAGCGACAATTCCGTGAGTTCGGCCTCGAGATCGTTCGTGCTGGGACAGGAGTCCGACGCAGATGACCCGCCAACGCAAGCGAAAGACAACGCGGTCACCATGCCAAGCACTCTATATCCGGCGCAAGAGCGAGGTCGACGACACAGAGTTCTTTTGCGATCCGGACGGGTGCCGGGTCTATTTCGACAAAGCGGTGTGGATCAAGGCGCTGATCACGTCATTCTCGTCCGAACAACACGTGACCGTCGTGCGCATAGACAAGTCCCCTGACGACGTTTCGTTTCAGGAATGGGTCGTGCCGCTGCTGCCGGATGGCCTGACCGTGAACGAGTATCTGGCAGCGCTCAAGCAAATCGTCAAGGCCCGGCGTAGGCGAAGCCGGGCAACACGCGCCGAGGCTGTGTTTGCGAGACAGTTCGGCGGGAGGTAGATAGAGATGGGACTGGTATCTCAAATTACAATCGACCGTGATGATGTTTGGAAAGGCGCGTCGTATCTGGCCTACGGGAACTTGGCGTCGTTTCCGGGCGAGCTCGAATCGGTGATCAATCCGACGACCTATGCCCTGGCGGCAGGTTTGACTGCGCTCGCGCCTACGACTGAGGACGGTGTGACCATCAGACGCGCGACCGAGTCTGAGGACGGCATATCGATCGATCAGAAAAACTATAACCTTGATGAAGGTGAGCCAGGTTCGACCACGATGGAGATGGGCACGACGTTGCTCGATTCTACGGTCGACGTGCTGCAAATCGTGTGGGGCACGCCCGCACCGGTGGGTGTAACCGGGTCTGTGGTCGACCAGGCTCGGCTGCCTCTCAACGCGCCGGCGTCGTGGACGGAACGCGAACTCTATGTGATCCAGGAGGATGCCAAGACCGGCCTGATGCGGGTTTTTGCGTTCCGCAAGGCCGTGCCCAACGTGGACGCCGAACTCAATATCCAACGCACCGAGGCGACCGGACTGCCGACGTCGTTCAAGCTGCGGGCCGACACGACCCTGGCCGATCACCATGGACCGTATGGATTTATCTTTGAAGAGGACGAGGCTTCATGAGCATGAGCCAGGTAGACGACGAGATGGAGTTCAATGAAGGGGAAGAGTCGGTTTTGCTGGAAACCATCGTGGAGGAGGAATTCGAAAAGGAAACCGCCGTTCTGGACGAAACGGAAGCCCCTGCTGGCTACGAGTCGAACGAGATCACGCTGGCCGGGCGAACGTTCGTCATCGAGGAGCCCAAACTCGGCACGATCATTCAGATTCTAAAGGTGCTCGGCGGGCTGGCCGTGCGGGGCGAAAAGGTTGCGCAGCGCTCGCTGCAAGCCGTGACCCGCAATCCGTCGCTGTCCAACCGTGTGGTGCTCTTTGGCACGATCGCTGCACTGAGCGAGTCTGACCTAGTCTGGTTGGGCGCTGCCGTGCTCCAGTTTGACGACATCAAAGCGGGACGAAAGTGGCTGAACTCGATTGAATTGGAACTGGCTCCCTTGGTCAAAGCGTTTTTTCTCAACCTCAGCCAGTCTCAGGACCTGCGGGATAGTATCTCCCATTTTTTCGCCGGTTTGGGCAGCGTGGACGGGCTGCTGGGAGGCATGACACTGTAACGCTTGCGGGGCAGTTTCAGCGTGCCCTCAAACTGATCGACGCTCTGGTCTTTGACGTAGCCAGTTACCGTGGCCTCACCGATGAATACATCTATGCTCGGTCCGGTAGCTGGCTGCTTTCGCAATACGAATATGTAGCGCGGGCCAAGTGGAACGATCGAATGGCGCAGGTCTCGTCGATAGAAGTAGGCATGTCGCGCGCGCTGGCGCCGATGTTGTCCAAGAAGGCAAAGCGGCTGCCTGACCTGCCTTCGTTTGACGATGTGACAGATGAATCTGAGCCGGCGCAGTTGAGTGGCTCATCGGAATTTCGAGAACGGTTTGAGTACGCAAACAGACTCGGTAGATATACGAATTATGATCCTAACGCAATAGAGGAGCAGGACATCAAAGATGTCTTTTGGCAACATTGAAAAAATCGTCTTTGAAATTATAGGCAAGTCCGCGAGCGGCGAGGCTACGCTGAGTAAAATGCAAAAGCGACTGGCCACATTCGGCGCTGCATTGACGGCGACCTCGGCATCAGGCCTTGCTGCGATGTTCAAGTTGGGCGAGGGCGGCGCCGCCCTCGAGGGCATCGAGCGCAAGTTCGCGCGCATGACCAAGGCATTCGGCAAGAATGCTGGTGAGATGCTCGGAGATTGGCAGGAAGCCAGCCGGGGTGTCGTAGACGAAGCCGAGTTGATGAGCAAAGCCAACGCCTTGGCCCTGGCCGGCATCGACCCGATGAAAGAAATGGGCTGGATGCTCAACTCTGTGGCGACGGCTGCAGAGGCAACTGGCAAGGGCTTTTCTGAACTCTATGAGCAGTTGGCGCTGGGCCTGGCGCGTGGGTCCGCCGCGCGCTTGGACGATCTGGGCCTGATCGTCTCTGAGGCCGAGGCTAAGGAACGTTATGCTAAGAGCATTGGCGTGGAGGCAAACCAACTTTCACGCGAGCAACAACAGCTTGCGATCCTGACGGCCACCAGAGAAGCGGCTGCACGTCAGAGCGAATTCTTTGGCGAAGTTACTGAGACGAATGCGACCAAGATCGCACGCGCGCGGGCCAGTATTCGCAACATGGGCAACGACATCAAAAAGCTGTTTGCCCCGGCTGCTGGCAGGATGGCTGACCTGCTGACGTCGCTGATCGGGCTGTGGGATCGTATCCCTGAACCGATCAAGCGAGCCGTGGCGAGCATCGCCGTGGCAGGCGCTGGGCTGGGCGCGGTGGCTGGGCCGGTGATCACGGTCATCGGCATGCTGCCCAAGTTGAAGGCGATGCTTGGGTCGGTGAGCGCCGGGCTCAAGATGCTGGGTATCTCGGGCGCGGCTAGCCTGGGGCCGATCCTTCCGATCATTGCGGGGGTCGTGGCGGCGATTGTCGCCCTGGCTGCCGTGGGCAAGATGCTTGCGCGCGGGTGGAAAGAAGACTGGGGCGGACTGCGCACCACGGTCGAGGGCGTGATTGCCTACGTCAAGCCCACGCTCGATCAGATCATGCAGACGATCCGGTTCTGGGCCAACCAGATCAAGCAGTCTTTTGCGGCGCTGAAAGAGACCTTCCAGGGTCTCGTGCGCAACACGATTGAGCCCTTCTTTGCCCGACTGCGCGGTCTGTTCCAGGGCGGGGTCGGTATCCGCGAGTTTCTGCTCACGATCAACGATGCCGCCGCGGTCGTGCTGAGCACGTTTCAGTCTCTACTCGAATCTCTACGACTGCTCCTCGAGGGTCGCGCCGATCAGGCGATGGTCCCTCTGCGCGACGCCGCGCTCAACGTCGTGACCATGATCGTGCTCGTGTGGCGCAAGCATGTCAAAGGTGCGCTTCAGTGGGGCTGGAACTTGATCGTATCGTTCGGACAGGGCATCGTCAATGCCGGCCGGACAGTGCTCAAGCAAGCCGTGACGTTCATCGGCACGATGATCTCTCGTTTCCTCGCCTCGTTCTCACCGCCGAAAGAAGGTCCGCTTGCCTCCATCGTCAAGTGGGGCAAGAACCTGATGGACACGTACCTCCAGTCGTTCGCGCTTGCGGATTTTGGCATCTTGCGCGACACGCTGGCCCCGATCCGGTCGGCGCTGGAGACGGCGGTCTCATTGGGCGATATGGACCAGGACGAAATGCTCGGCACGTTCCGCGAGGTGCGCGCAGAGGTGGCCCAGGTAATCGCCGGATTCCGAGAGACAGGCCAGGTCAACGAGGAAGTGCTCTCTGGAATTGCCGAACGCCTGGGCGAGGGCGGCGAAGAATACACCAAGTATATTCGCTTGACGCTCGAACATCAGAAGGCGATGAAGAACCTCCAGGCAGTGCAGTCCGAGGTCGCCGATGCTGAAGCGGCGGGGTTTATTCCTGACGCACTGCGCCAAAAGTTGGAATCTGCCGAGGGAGAGGCCCAGGCCGCTGAGGATGCAGTTTCGTGGCAGCAGGAATACCTGGCGGCGCTCCAGGATGGGGCAGACATCCAACGCGAGATGGTTGACGCGATGTCTGAGCTGGCCGACAAGGTCAGCGGCGTCAGCGATGCGCTGTCCGCGTTGAGTAACCTCCAGGTTGGCGGCGAGGGGGCCAAGGTTGGACTAGATCTCGAGTTCGGCGGGTTCTCTGAAGAGTTTCAGGGAATTCGTGGAGAGGTCGAGGGCTTTTTCTCTACGCTGCCTCAAAAGGCACAGGGATACCTGAACACGGCCAAGACAAAGATCGCGACTTGGTTCGACGAGGGCAAACGCTTGGTCGCCCAAAAGTTCGGCGAATGGTGGGAAGACCTCAAAGAAGTTCCGATCCTGGGCACGTTGCTCGAGTTCCTGGAGACAAAGATACCCGAAGGAATCGCCACACTGCAAACCGTGTGGGATGAGACGCTGATTCCGATGTGGGAACGAGGAAGGCGATTCCTTGAGGAGGATCTTCATCCCCTCTTCGACGCCCTGCGCGAGCTGCTCGAAGTCACGGTTCTCAAGGCCGCCGAACTGCTGGCCGGAGCATGGAGCGAAACGCTTCTTCCTGCACTGCAAGATGTGTGGGATTTTGTCGAGGAAGACATCAAGCCCATCTTTGACGAGATTGTCACTTTTATCAATGACAACTTTGTCAAGGCAATCGAGGCACTGGATTCATGGCTAGGCACAACGCTCCTCGAGAGCTGGAATACATTGATAGACGCGTTGAGCAACGCCAAATTGAATATCCTAGATCCAGTGCTGCTTGTATTCGACAATCTGACCCAGTCGGCTAAAAACTGGCTGGATTACATCGTCAGGTTAAAAGAAAAGTTTGAAGGCTGGACGCTTCCAAAGTGGGCACAGCACAATTCCCCCTCTCCGATTGAAATGACGTTTGCGGGTGCAGCGGAGAACGTAAAGCGGCTGACCGGATTGCTGCCGGCAATGCAGCGCGCGCTGAATTTTCAGTTGGGTATATCGGATCTTGTACCAGCGTCGGCGACTACAGGCGGGCAGCTCGAGAACAGCCCGGTCGTTGTGATTCAGATTGGCGAGCAATCGTTCCCGAACGTGCGCGATGGACGCGACGCCGGCGGGTTCTTGCGCGAACTGCTCGACGAGGTCACGCAAAGCGCCGGGTTGCACAGCATTGTCCCGGGTGGGGTATAGTAGCAATTACATCGAGGATTCAATGGACCCTGAACTGCTTCAAATTGGCGGGTTTGTAGGCGGATTGATCGCGGTGATCTTGTTGCTGGAACGAGTATGGAAAATGGTCTCTCCTCTGATAGACAAGGGCTCTCACGACACAACCGTGGGACAGTCTGCTCCAGAGGAGGCCGAAAGCAAGGCGCCGCGGCGCTGTGTGCCGAGTGATGTCGATTTGCGCAAGATAGAAGCGCAGATCGGCGATTTGCACGAGTGGCACAGCCGTGTGGATGAGGACGGTGCGCCTGTGTGGTACGTGCGGTCGAGCATGACACGGGCTATCGAAAAGATGGCAGAGAGCAATGAGCAGACCGCGCGCGTGCTGGAACGGTTGGCGCTGCGAGAAGAGGCGATCAGCGAGACCGTAGCACGCATCGAGGGCCGCTTGATGCATTTGGATTATGATCCAAAGGTGAAATCGTGAGTGGAAGCAATACAACCCTGATCCTCCACCCAGACGGGCGCGACGACATCACGTTTGATCTGTCCTTGCAGACCGGCGCGAGCGAGGGCTATACCGTCAACGTTGGAACGCTGCGTTTTAGCGAAGAGAAGCGAATCGAGGTCGTTTACGGCGGAGAGGGGGGCGAGTTTCCTGTCGCTGTCGACGAGACATCGAACCTGGCAGATGTGACGTTCACGGCAATTATCAGCAGCGCGACGTGGGCGGGGATGATGGGTAAGCTGGAAGCGTTCCAGCTTGCCGTGCGCAATGTGGCAGGTGGAACGCTTGAATACAAACCGGAAGGGGCGGCGGCGGGGACGCGCTCGACGTTTTACCATTACGTGCAAAGTCCGGTGCCGGCGCTGAGGCAGCGCGCCAAGAATCGCCCGGATCGTGGCGCGAACAGCAGCGGATTGTTTCGGCTAGAGGTGGACGTCACGCTGCGCACGTGGCCTATAGCGACCAGTGACCCGGACAGCCTGGTCGAGGTGCTGTCCGCGACCACGCTGCACAATGTGGGGGACGGTAGTCAGGATTATGTCACCGTCGACGGCGACGACATTAAAGGCAGCCTGCCTGCGCTGATGCGCTACCAAGTCACGCCAAGCGCTGGAGGTGCGGCCTCTATTGAGCGGTTCTGGCTGGCTCGACGAACAGAAGGCCTCGACAACTTGGCGACGACCTACCCTTCATCTGACAGTGCGTACATCAATACATCCAGTGCCTGGTCAACGGTCGTCGACGCCGATCGCTGCGGCGGCAGCTACATGCGCTGTGTGCCGGAGCACAATGAGACCGAGTACGGGCGACGTTTTACCCTCTCCAATTGGAGCGATCACCGGGGGCGCGCGGCAGTCGCCGTTATCACGCGCAGCAATGCGCATAGTGAGTTGGACTGGGACATTCGCTACGGCTGGCCCTACGGCGCCCAGGTTAGCTATGGCTCTATCAAGCGTGTGTCGCAGACGCATCAATGGGAGGCGCGTCTGCTTGGCGAATTTGATCTGCCTGACACCGAGATGAGCGATGTGGAGGACATCAATCTCTACGTCGATGTGTACGTCAAGCGCAAGCGCGGTACGTCCAAGCTAGACATCGATGGCGTCAAATTGCTCTACACAGATGAAGCCGCGATCGAGGCGTTTCTACCTTTAGGAGAGGGAGTGTCAGACAGCGAAACGCTGCTGCTCGAACATCTCTCGGACAGCGAGGTGCTGCACGTCATCGATGGCAGCAATAAAATGACTCATCTCGTGTCCGCGTATGGCAATGTGCCGGCGTTTTTGCCGGGTCAAAACAATCGGCTTGATGTAATGTGGCATCGCTACAAGGCTACAACCATCAAAGAGACGTTTGAAGACTATGACCATTTCTGGGAACAAATTGCCATATTCGAGGGCGACGAATCGTGGATCGGCTCGACGGCAAACACAGACGCGTACGAGTATATTTGTCAGGATGGAGCTGCGTCGCAATCAATGACGTTTTCTGGCGGCGCGGGCGATATGGTTGGTACGCTACCCACGCCGATCAATCTGGGAGCGTTCGAGTCAGGAGATTACATCGCCCTGGCGTGCAATCTTGCGTACTATTCTCTACCCTCAGCGCTGTCTGTAGAGCTGAGATTGTATAGCTCTGACGATTCCTATTTCAGCTACACGTTTTCGCCCACCATCAAAGCAGGTCCCTGGCAGATTCTAAAGGCAACGTTGTCTAGTTTCAGCGAACATGAGACACCGAGTTGGTCCAACATCCAGAGTGTGCGAATCATTGGCACGTATACAAGCGGATCACAGCATGTGCTCTATTTGGACGACCTACGGGCCTGTAAGGCGGATCCAGATGATGCAGGTGAGTTCAATGAGACAGGTATAGCTTGGAATGGCGATGCCGTCACGCGAGGGCATATTGCTACACAGAGCGGCGAGACCTACTATTACTCAGTCGAAGAGTTTGGCGAAATGCAAGCGGACGTCATTCCTGTGCCGCTAGAGTGGGCGTCGGCGTTGGGGTTCACCGATATGATGGCATGGGCCAAAGTATGGGTGGACAATGCCTCATTTATGCATGCTGGCATCTGGTTGAGAGCCAGCGATCTGACCTATGGCAGCGAAGACGGGTACTTGTTTTCCTTTTCCCAGCCTGTTGTGACGATCCAAGAGCACACGGCGAGTTTTGCTACAGATTTGGATACTGTTGTGTATCAGGTTCCCTCTCGTCAATGGTTCTGGATTGGTGCGATTGCTCACGGAGGCAATCTGTACCTGTTTGTCAGCCGGACCAAGGAGGACCTGTTCCGCCCTGAGACATTGGTTTGTGAGACCACAGATTCAACACATACGGGTAGTAAATGCGGCCTTTCGGTCTCAAACGAAGGTACGCGCATTTCACATTTTGAAGTACATGAGATCAAAGACCAGCATGTGCCCGGCGACTCGACGTCTATTCAGGCACACGCGCTCTTCCGGACTATCTATCCGTTCTATGAGTAGATCATGCAAAAACAGCAACTCTCGCAGGCCGAACAGAATATCGCTGATCTGAGAGCTGAGCTTGAGCGTCTCAGGCAGATGTTTGCGTATGTGCTGTCCACAGCCGGCGGGGCCGTGGATGGGCAGATCGATTTGGGCGACTTGTTGCAGTTTGCGGTGATTGAGCGACCCAGCACGCCACGCGTGGGCAGCGTCAGAGTCTATGCGCTGGAGAACGGACACCTGTACGCACTCGACGAGAACGGGGTCGAGCGAGACCTTGCAGTGGTCAATCTGGATGAGCTACTCTCACCCAGTGGAGAGAATGATACGATTGCCTCTCCTGATGGTTCTGATTGGAAATTGTCGCCCGGTCCGGATGAGGAAGGCGAAATACAGGTTGCCGGAGCCAATCCATATGCGCCCGCATGGGGCAAGACACTAACCAAGACCATTGGCTTTGCGGAGGGCCTGCAGGCCAGTGACGGCGCGTGGGTGGGGCGAAGTGAGGCTGGCGGGCGATTTGCATTCAGTAGCGTGCCGGATACGGGCGAGGTTGGCTTGGTGGCGTGGAGCAGTCATATTCGTAGTTCGGAGCACGTGGATGCGCGGCAGGGCTGGCGCTTGGACGACGATGGACATGCACAGCTAGAAAACGCGATTGTTCGTGGAGAGCTGCGCTCTGTTCACTTTGCCCCGGGCCTGGCACATGCTGTGGCTGGAACACTCTACATCGCGCCGGCGGCGCGCGTGGCCGAAGAGGTCACGATCAACTAGGAAGATTGTATGCAGATACAAGTTAGACGTCGAAAGTCAAGGCCACAAGTTGCTCTCCTGACCACATTTTATACGACGGATACCGGCTACAGCATTGTCACAGTTGCGACCAACCAAATCCGCATGCTGATGGAGCATGGCTACAACCCGGTGCGTGTGCTGGTGCAAGAGGGTATGCCGGTTCGCCAGACGTCTGGGCCAGACACATTGGTCCCATTCCAGACTGCGTCCCCCCCGGGTGTGTGGGACCGGGCCAAAATCGATCTCCGTCCGGTGATCCCTCCCCTGCACCTCGTGCAGGGCATAGCTGATGATTTTGAGAAGCGCGTCGCCCAGATTGAAGAGGTTCTCTATGAGAATCTCCAGGATGTGAACGTGTGCATCACGCACGACATTGTACTGCTCGACGTGTACCACGAACACAACGTCGCTATGCGACGCGTGGCCCAGCGGCTGCCGGGTCTGGTATGGCTGCACTGGGTGCATTCCACGCCGACCCAGGTCACACCAATGACCTACCCAGAGATGTGCCGGGGGCTGGCTGCGCCGGGATACTTTGTCTATCCAAACTACTCAGAGAAGGCATACGTAGACCGGTCCTATCGCCTGGCCGGCGAGCCCTGGCGCTCGGTGTGCTGTGATTCCGCCCACGCCGTGGATCTGCTGCACAAGTGGCAGTTTCGACCAGAGACGCTCAAGATCGCGCGTGCGACCGGCCTGTTGGAGGCCGACGTCGGGATGATCTACCCGGCACGGATGGGGCGTTCCAAGCAGATCCACAAGATCATTATGTTGCTGGCTGGCGTCAAGGATTCTGGTTATACGGGCTGCTTGATCGGCGTCGATTGGCAGAGCCTCGGCGAAGAGTTTATGGAGTACAAGCGATATTGCTGTGACTTGGCCGAGAAGTTGAATATCCGCTCGTGGCTGCACTTTGCGTCCGAGATCGACGACCGCTTTGTCGCCGGCGTCGACCCACGCGTGGTCGGCGAGCTATTCTACCTGACCAACGTCTATGCACATCCATCCATCTCGGAGACGTGTGGGCTTACAGTGATCGAGGCCGCAGTGCTGGGCGGAAATTTGCTTGCCCTGAACTTTGACCTGCGCGTGCACTTGGAGAAATTCAAGGACTATGCGATCTATTTCGATTTTGGCTCAATGGAGATTCAGCGCAAATGGAAGCCGAAACACCGGCAGCGCGAGATCGCGCAGTGGAAGATCGAGGGCAAGCGGCTGATCACCGAGTTGACCCTCCACAACCGGGCGCTGTGGGCCAGAACGCAGATGCGTAAAGAATGGAGCCTGCGTCAGGGGTGGTGCAAGTTTGAACCATTGCTCTACCTTGATCCATTGGAGGGACATCCCGGTCCATGGTGGCCGAATGAGACAACCAAGGAGCCTCCGCCAAATGCGTAAGATCGACGTGATAGCGACAGGAACAGGCCGCTGTGGAACAGGCATGGTCGCCCGGCTCTTGACCACTGCCGGCATTGAGACAGGGCACGAGGATGTGTTCTCCTACTGGGGCTATCTTGCCTCTCTAGAGCGACTCAAGGTGCGCCTGCGCGTGCGAGGCGAATCGAGTTGGCTGGCCGCGCCGTGGCTGTACACGGCGCCCTTGGCTGAGGCATTTGTTATCCATCTGATTCGTCACCCCAAGCAGGTGATGGAAAGCTGGATACGTGAGCCGACACATCTCTCACCCATCTACTGGCACTTTTTTGAAAAGCGTTTCCCCGAGGTTGCCGAGTACGAGTACCCTCTCGATCGGTACGCCTACCGCTATGTAGTGTGGAATCACATGATTGAGTATGCATGCGAGGACCGGGCGCACGTGCGGTTTGATATTGCGCGTGATCCGGTCGAGTTGGTTGAGATTCTCCACAAGCAGGGCCTGCTGGATACAGTCAAGCCGCGTGATGCGCTGTACCTCAACCGAAAACACAACAAGCACGCGCAATATCAAACCGTCTTTCATCCGAATATGCTTCATGACGATGGCGTGCGCACGATGTTGCAGGACATTGCCTCTGACTATGGCTACCAGTGGCCAGAGGCCCCGCTGCTGACCAAAAGCTATGTGGTCAAGGCGGTCATCACGACGTTGGACAACTGCGACGTTCTGAAGCGTCAGCTCGACGTACTGGACAAGGAGCCGGTTGACGAGATCATAATCGTCAACAATGGCAGCCACGACGGCACAATGGCCTGGCTGAATGAACAGAGCGGCTTGACGGTGATTCATCGAGAGAACACGGGCGCTGGCCCAGGGCGCAATGCCGGATTGAATGCGGCAGAATGTGACGGCGGGTATAGCCACGTACTGATGCTCGACGGCGGTGTGGTGCCACTCCACGGCGGCGTGGAAAAGATGCTCGACTATCTCAGCCCCCGCCCAGGCCTGATCGGGATTGGGGTTGAGATCCCCGATATGCGTATCGACGAAGACGAGGCTTGGGTGCGCTGGCCGGACTGGATCGAGCGGGCCTATCAGAATCGGTGCTTGTCCCATACCGGGTACGGGCTATTCTATAAAGATGCTTTCGACGGATTCCGCTTCTGTGAGGAGGGGCCGTTCGGCTTACCTGGTTGGGGCGCGGACGATAACCGCATGATGTACAAGTGGTTGGAGGCAGGCAAGGTTATCCACGTCGTGACGTGCGGGTGTAAGCTACCGTTCTATAAGGGCAAACACGTCGGCGGTGGGGTGCATCCGTACAGGCGCAAGGCAGGCTCGTGGGCGAGGATCCGGAGACAGACGGGGCTCTCTCCCTGGGAGTATGGCAGCGTGTACGAGATGCGCTGCATCATGAATCAGCAGGACTATCCCCAGTTCGACCTTGGCGATCAGCGCGGCGAACCGTGGCTCACGGTCGTAGTGCGTGCCGGCGAGGTTGAAGAGACCTCGGCGATGATCAAGCTGGCACACAAGTCGCTCTACGCGCGCAAGCTGGATAAACCGCTCAAGGGCTATCCAAACCCCTATTCTATCTTACTATGGATGCCAGATGGCACGTCCGACGAGACGGTGCGTTGGGCCGAGGCCAGGCGTTTGTGCCGACATTACGGAACCGCGATCACGGTGGACGGAAAGGTTGTCCGGTGCAGCCCAGAGAATGAGACGACGTGGACCGGGGACTTTCGCGTCTCGCGTAGAGATGACTGGCAAAGCGATCTGCGCCCAGGCGCGTTCTATTTCGGTTGTGTTCATAATGTGAATGAGACGCAGCGGCTTCTGGACAGATACAACAAGCTGCATCCTCGTCGATTGAAATTGCGACGTAAGCCGCCCCGATTACACGAGCAGATTGAGGTGAGCTAGTGGTATACGTCGTCGAACAGTACCCGGGTTACGGGCTCTATCCGGGCTACAGCGGATACATCAATGCGAATGACATCCTGCAGAAAAGCACAAACCACGTTCGTGGCGGGCCGTTCCCTGCGGATACACTAGAGAATCCGTTCAACAGCGGGACATTCGTGACGTACAGTGATTGGTGCAGCGCGGTGGTCGCGGCCGGTATCAAGTTGGTGCGCGTACGTGCTACGGGATGCAACTATCCGCAAGGCGAACCGACATACGGCTTGGAACCACCACCACACGGAACCTATAACGTGTGGGATACAGCGCTTGACGACACCAATCTGGCAACGTTCCGGGCTGCGCAGGTCTCGGGCACTCTCGGTGGGGCGAACTTTTCCCAAGACAAGTGGGACAATAGCAACATTAAGCAGTTTCTGGATGCCTGCGAGGCATCCGGGCTCAAGGTGTGGTGGGCGCTGGAGGGCTTTCATAGCTTTAAGGCCAACGCATGGCGCTACCATGCGTGGAACTATAACAACTACTACCTGATAACCGGCGATCGCTGCGAGTCCCAGGATCGAGGATTTCTGGCTGAGCCATACGAGATCTACACAAGCAGCGATGCGATCCAGGCAATGAAGGATCGTATTTCATTCATCATCGGCGTGGTGGGTAGTAGCCCGGCAGTCTGTATGTGGGGGCTCTGGGACGAACAGAATTGGACGTTCAACCAGGATTACTGGGGAGAGACTGAATGGAACGCGACTATGGTCTCCAATATCCGAGACTATGTCGTGCCATGGGTCTCTGAAATTGGACAACATATTCGCAGCGAGGATATGTACAACCGTCCTATCGTCGCGTCTGTTATGAGAACGCGCCCGGACTTTACATGGCCGGACTCTGCAGATCACTATGCCAATGTGATCATGGAGCCGTTTTTAGAGTACCCGATTGACGCGGTTGCGACTAACCTTTACCACGGAGTGTTCGGCAAATTTGTCGATCATCTGAATGCGTGCAGGGAAAAGATCGAGCCCAAAAAGCTGATCATACATCAATACTGGCCAGAGCCCTGGATACTCGGGACCGGGTCCCCACTGAGGGTTGAATACGCTCCATATACAAACTCAAAACAGATCGAGTGGTTGGGCATCACACTCAAGTGGGGAATAGGGGCAGGTCGCTGGCCAGGCTTGGTTGAATCTTCGCACAATGTGTGGACAAATGGGAATCCAGGCGACCCAGATTTCTACTCTATTGGCGGCTCGACATCGACCGGAACCGCACTCGTCAACTGGAAAGATTGGTTGGGTGCAGTGGACTGGTCAGACTATGTGAGCAGCACCGGGATGGACAAGCTCTTGTGCACCGGCGACGGCGATCACTTGGTAATGACTATTAGGTGGACAAGTACTGTACAGAAGACGGTCACAGTGAGTAATGTAACTGATGGCGCTTGGACTGTGAAGGTTATCGCCTGGGACACGAACTCAGTTCAAGCGACCGAGACGCCAACTGCAAGCTCGAACAGTTTTTCATTCACTGTGATGCCGGGCACAGAAAACATATCCTGGGTCTATGCGGAGAAAGACTGATGTCTATCATCACAGACATTGACTTTGATGCTGGCAATCTCTCGGAATTAGATTCCGTCTTACCTTCCGAGACATCCTATGTCCAGGCATATGCCAATGCAGCGTGTGGTCAATCTTCATATGGCATGAGGGTTCAGCCGCAGTCGGGCTCAGTGGTTTCTCTTTATGGGCAAGTGGCTTTTACGCCTGGTGCAAGCGATGTTCGAGCGCGTGTCTACATCGACCCGAACTCGCTCACAATGTCATCGGGGGACGAGTTCGCGTTTCTGGTCTTTACCAATTCAACGCAGATCGCGGCTCAAGTCAACTTGAATTGGAACGGGTCAACCTTTCGTGTCCGTTTGCTTTCGTACGAAGACGACGGCGGCTCTGTTGGCACATACGTTGCTGTCACGGACGCGGAGCACTATATTGAGATCCACATATCGCGTGGTGCGGGAACCGGCGAGAACAAGCTCTGGATAGATGGCTCCTTGCAGGCGACCCACAGCTCGTTGGACAATGACACCCGGTTCGACAACACGACATTGTGTCGAATCGGATGCCTGTATTCTGAAACAACCACGTATGGTGATCTCTACCTGGATGAATTGGTCATCCGGGATGATAGCACGCAAATCGGGCCAAACTCAACAACTACTTCGACGACTACGACCGGTGGCACGACCACAACCGGTGCGTCGACGACGACACAGACCGGCTCTGGGTCGACATCGACGATCACTGTGTCGTCGACGTCGACGTCGACCACGACCACGACTACGGACACAACAACGACAACAGATACGACCACGACGCTGCCTCCTACGACTATCAAGCTGTACGACGGCCCTGCTGGTCACGCGCCTTGTGCCAGTGTCGGCGATCGGCTGCTGTTGACATGTCACAATGGTGCGGATGTCACCGAGATTTGGGTAGAGATCCTGAGTGTCACGAATCCGGGGTCCGAGTACGCTTACTATGAGTACAGCGTAGAGCGCAAGTCTGGAGATTCCGCTACGCTTCCCGAGGGCGTCACGGCGACTGTGTTTGGCCCCTCTGGGGCTGGGCTGGTGCGATTGGTAGGCGACGATGACTGATCGAGCTTTCGAGATTTGTACAATCGGTGACGAGCCGTGGGAAGGGGACGATCTGACACCGCACGTGCGAATTGGAAATCTCAACGGATTGTTGGGTTTGACATCTGATGAGTGGGGGCTTGCTGCCGGCGCAGACCTGGATGATACAGGTCAGGCCTACCTTTTAGTCTCCAAAGGCTATATCAAGCTCAATTTGGCCGGCGCGACTGATGGAATCATTCTGGATGAAAACGGCGATACCACGATCTACGCAAGCGATGATGATCGCGTTGTGATCAAGGTTGGCGGTGTTGTAGCGATGACCATTGACCTTGAATCTGTAGCCATCTATGACCAGGCTGGCGTGGCCAAGCGCTGGCTCACCCGATCTGGCGGATCCTACCATATTTCACCGGATCTGTACTGCAACGACCGCGGCGGCATTGCCGCGGATCACAGTATCGGATTCTTCATTGACGCAAACAATGAGGTTGAAGATCTGGGCACTAACCCTTATCTCTCTATCTTTCGTGGAGGCAAAACGTTTCTTGACGCAATCGAGATGATTCGCTTTACGATAGATGGCAACCAGTGGTTTATGGATGACAGTGTTGCACACGGCGCAACGGATGTTATTGATCTCTCTAGTGTGTATGGTGAGATGGGGCTGAATGAAAGTGGAGCCGGCGGGTTGCAGATCACAGGCCTCAAAGATAGCAGCGTGGCCAGCGGTGAGGAGGGCGCGGCCTTGGTGCTACGCGCAGGCCTGGCTGCTAACGTCGAGGTGGGATCCAACACGACGGCGCGTAGTATCATGGAATTCTACGCCGGGCAGTTGTCTGGTACGGACTGGGCTAACGTCCGTGTAGACGGAAATTGCTTTGGTTTTTTCGCGCGCGTCAGTGGGTCGTGGCAGAATTGCCTGATCATTGACGAAGACGGAGACCTGAAATATAGAGGGGCTCTAGAGACATTCGACGAGGAAGATGATGTACAGGCGCTCGACGATCTGTACCATCTAATGGCTGGCCAGCAAGACCGGATCGTGAAGTACGATCACAGTAGACTGGCTACGATGAAGATCGTCACGCCTGGGGATGACGTGTATTTGCGTCGAAAAGGCTTGCAGGCACTGATGCTGGGCGCGTTTCGCCAGATTGGCGCGCGTCAAAAGAAGTTGCTTGCGAGTATGAATGACCAATTTGAGCAAGTGCGAATGTTGGCTGAGCGCGTAGCTGTGCTGGAGGCATCTTGACAGGTCAAGTTCAACTAACAGAAGCACAACTTGTGCCAATCATGGTACTGCAGGAAAAACAACAGACATTGCAAAACGAACTGCGCGCATTGCGCCAGGGCTTGAATGCAGTCATGGCTGCATATGCGAAGGCTGAAGGTTTGCCTGATGGGCCGTACAGTATAGAACAGCGCGGAGAACACGTATACCTGAGCTTGAGGTCTGATAGCAAGGAATCAGAATGAGATCGCGCATTGTGACAACGTCGCCCGTGCTGGAGACCTATGACCACGATGACGTCCAGCACAGGCACCTAAACGCATATGGCATCCGGTGGTCCTCATTCTACAGTGAGGATGGTGGAGGCTATGGCACGCTCTCATGGCAGGAAGATCGAATGATTGGGCCGGACTATTCAGACTTGGGCTTCTTGCATGAGGTAATCCTGCGCAAAGGACTGTGCAACAAGCTCTTTGTTGGCGTGATTGTCGACATCAGCGAAAGCTCCGGCTCAACAAGCCAAGCCATCACGGTCACAGCCGTTGGGAAGGGGGCGCTTTTAGATTTCGTACCATACAACCGGGTATATCAGGACCAGCGCGTAGGCAAATGGGTCACTCCGTCTGAAGTGTCAGGTTCGTTTGTGCCCAACAAGTTTTCTGTGAACAACGATGAAGACGCGTTGGTCCTGCAGCCTCGGCGCGGGACGCAGTATCGATCAGGCGAGTATGTCTATGCGCGGTACGAGATGCCTTTTGGCGGCGGTGTTGAGCGTATAGCATTTTCAACAGTCGTTGAGTTGCCATTTGATTGGCCGGGTAAGGTTGCGATATACGACGATACAGGATTGCTGTGGTCCAAGACTGCGTCCTATAGTGGTGTGCAGACAATTAAGACCAATCCCAACACGACCTATATCGATCTGCAATTTGAGTTGACTGAGTGGGGCGAAAACACAGCCAGTGATGGTTCGGTGTACGGGCGGTTTGCGGACGTGCGTGTCGTTGGTACAGATGAGCAGACAGTCACCATTGGCCGCGTAGCGCGTGACTTGATTGAGGCGATGGAGCCCTGGGGGATCGTGCAGGATTTCACACAACTTACGGCTGAAGATCTGGAGCTACCCGGAACAGTCGCCTTTGAGAACGACCAGACGCCTAAAGACATTATGACTTGGTGCGTCAAGACTGCGGGAATTAACGCAAACACAATTCTCGCCTGGGGAATTGATGAGGATGGTCGACTATACATCGAAGAGCAAGACCAAGAGACAGTACAATACTATGTGCGTCGACAGCCCGGGCGCGAGGTCTCTGTCCGAGGTTCGATCACGGACAGTGCGCAAAAGGTCTATGTCGTCTACACTGATGCGCAAGGCCAAGTTCAGCGCACGGCTGTGGCCTCGGACGACGACACGATTGGACAACTTGGTGGGCTCTATCGCCAGATTGCGTACAAGGTATCTGGCACGATTGACGCAGAGACTGCAACCGCTATCGCGGCTTTGCGCGTGGTTGAGCAAAGGAAGCCCAGTGCATCGAGCAACATCTCTGTGCGCGACCATGTATATTCGGCGACAGGAAAGGCAAAGGCGGTCGACGAGATCATGGCGCGCGGGATCATCGTCGTAACAGATTTTCGTGCCGGAGAAACGTTACTATCCGGAGATTCTGATCTGCGCGATCAATGGACGACGCATCAGCTAGTTGGCGCCGAGATAGACCTGAATGGGCGAACAGCGCGCTTGATTCCTGCTGGGGCAGGAAATACATTTGAGCGCAAATTGGCACGGCTACTACAGGATCAACAAGAGGGAGTCTAGTTCCTCTCAACAACAGGAGACTGACATGGCGAATGCATTGTACGATAAGGGGCGTGAGGGTTTTCTTGCGGGAGAGATCGATTGGGGCGGCGACAACATCAAGATTGTTCTGATCGATGAAGCAGATGATACACCAAATCTTAGCACAGATGAAGACTTGGCAGATCGAGATGCTGCAAGTCGTGTGTCCACGTCTGAAAACTTGAGCAGCAAGACTGAAACTGCCGGTGTGGCAGACGCTGAAGACGTGACACTAACGTCCGTCACGGGAGATGTTAGCGAGTCGGTCGATGTCTACCAGGATACTGGCGTAGAGGCGTCGAGTCGATTGATTGCCAACATTGATACGGCGACAGGATTGCCTGTTACCCCCAATGGTGGGGATATCACTGTGCAGTGGGATAGCGGCGACAACAGAATCTTTAAGTTGTAAGGAGGAAAAGTGCTATTCATTCCGAAGCTTAGTACTGTTACTGTGCGGCGTGAGGGCACGCGAGTGCTCGTGCTGCACAATGGCCGAAAGCTATTGGATCTAGAACACGATGCAGCGCAGGCGCTCGCCAAGGCTCTCTATGTTCAGAGCAAGCAGGCAGAGGAAGAAGCCGAGGCGACGCGGATCATTGTCGATCAGGCAATTTTGACGCGCCTTGGTGTGCCGATCGGCCTAACGAACCGGCCTGATTTACTTAAAGAGGCATGCAACGAGGCTGCTTGGAATAGCAAGCTGCGGCGGTATATTCCGCTAAGCAAAGCACTTGGCATCGCAAGCCAAGCAGTGTTTGGCACGCCACGCGTGATACGACACAAGACAGGAGACTAACATGGATGATTTGAGCAAGTCTTCGTTGGACGAACTGTATTCTATGCTGTGTGACCGGACTCAACACGTGAAACAAATTCGTGCAGAGCAGCGTGAAATCACTGCCGAAATCGAGAGACGAGAGGGCAAGCAAAAGATCCATGCTTTGGTAGATAGCTTGTCTTTACAAGAGCGGTCAGATCTGGCTCAGGTTCTGACCGCACAGAGCGTGGCGAGCCAGGAAGATTTCGGGGAAATCGGGTAAAGTGTGTTGATTCAATGATCGACAAACTGGGATAGTCCTGGTCTCAGTAAAGGAGAAAGAATGTCTATCAAATCTTGGGCCTTAGGCGCAACACTATTGGCGTTAACGGTTGTGCTAACACTGGTTACTGTGTGTGAGCGAAATGCGGGGTCGCTGCTTGCGCAGAGCGATTCTCCCATCTCGCCTATCGGGACGCCGACTTGCACGTCGGCGGCAATGCCTACGTCGACCGTGCCTTCTGCGGAACCGACTGCGACAACAAGTCTGGCTACTCCATGGTTTCACGATTGTCCAGGGCAGATCGACTGCTCGGCAACATGGACGCCAGCTCCAACGCTGACGTCTCAACCAACGCTGACACCTCGACCAACGCTGACACCTCGACCGCTTCCTACGTGTAGGCCAGTGGAATGCCCTGCGCTGCCCACAGCGTATCCAACAGAGTCGCCATATCCTACTGCGACGGCGTATCCGCAGCAGCCAGCATATCCTCCTCAGCCGACAGCGTGGCGGGCGCCGATGCAATGACCCTGACGCTGCGCGAGTCCGAGATCGTGCGGTTAGTTGTGAGGGGTCTGGATAATCGCCAGTTGGCTGCACGGCTAGGTATCCGGTATCACACGGTCAAGAATCACATGACGAACATTCTGCGCAAGGTCCGGTTGGAGAACCGAGTGCAGCTAGCTGTATGGGCGCTGCAGGAGGGGGTGGTGCGGTTGGATGAGATTGAGCTGCGGCGGTTGAATGAGGTGTTGTGATAATGGCGGTTGTAGTCTGCAGGTGCAGTGCGCAGCAGTAGTAGTCTGCGTAATCGGATGGCGGTGGCTGCAGCAACCGAGGCGATACGTAATGAGGCCGTGGCGCGCCGGTTGATGTGGATGTTCTTGCAAAACGCGACAATCCAGAATAGTGGAGAGTCCAGTACAGACAACGAGATCCAATTCGTGGTCAACGACCTGGTTAATTTCGCTGCGGGCGTGGATACGTCCGCATAGAGGTAGGTAATCTATGACTAATGAGGTCCTGCAGAAACAAGGCACCGATATCGTGTGGACGAGCGCGGGCGGCGACGAGACATTGACGCTAACGAGCCTGGCGGACGGCAATGGACGCGCTGGAGACGAGCACGATTTCGAATCCACACACGCTGCCCGCGCGCGGATCAGCCTAGAGGTCGATTTTGACGCAGCTCCCGCTGCAGGCGAGGTTGTGGACGTCTACTGGTCCAGCTCGCACGACGGCACCGACTATGACGGTGAATGCTCCGGGAGTGACGCAGCCTATAACAGCGAGGATGACGCCAAGCGACTCCACTATGTTGGGTCACTGGTGGCATCAAATGACACCGACCCTCAGCGGGCAAGTTGGATATTTCCGCTACCGGCGCGCTATGGCCTTCCGGTAGTGATAAACCAGAGTGGTCAGGCGTTAACGGCGACAGGCACAGATCAGGTTTTGACCGTGACGCCGTTGATCGACGAGGTGCAGTAGTGTCGATTCGGGGCGGGTGGCCGTTCCGGCATCCACCGAATGTGTGGATGGGAGTCAATTGGGAGTCGCCACAGGCGGCTGGGTTGGCGGGGTGGTGGCCAACGCTGCTGAGTGCCGGGGCCAGCAGGCTCCGTGATGTGTCCGGTCGTGGCCGGCACTTGGCGGGGTATAACTCGCCGGCATGGACGTCTACCTCGCTCGGGCAGGTACCTGCATTTAACAATTCACGGTACTTTGAGGCGGACATATCGTTGTCTGGGCTGCTCGAAATCACCATGTCAGTGTGGCTGTATCAGCCAGGTACCAGGGCGAATTTTGACGTGATGATGTCCAATGGGAATTGGAGCACATGCCTACAGTGGGCGACGGATGCGGTAGCTCCATACGGAGTGAGATGGAAAGTTGACACATCCGGTGGAGTACAGAACTTGGATGCTGCGAATGCAGTGCCTTCCAGCGCATGGACGTTGCTGTCAGCAACATATGACGGGGTAACAAGCCGGTTGTACGTGAATGGAGAAGAGATCAATTCAGCTACATACAGCAGTTCATTTGATAACGGAAATACGGGTATTACACTCGGGGCAATGTACGGTGGTGGAAATGCGCTGAACACGGCTTATATGGCAGAGCCTCGCTTATACAACCGCGCATTGCCTGCGACTGTGATTCGGTCGATGTATGCACCGGAGACGCGGTGGGAATTGTACGCGTGGCCACGGAGGCGGGTGTGGTACGCAGCAGGGACAGGGGGACAAACGCTGGTGGCGAGCGGGGTGGCCACAGGCGAGACGTTCGGGGCGGGGATCGTGTCACCCGGTGCGGTAGCCCTTCTGAGTAATGGTATTGTCAGTAGCGAGATCGTAGGATCGCATACTGCGTCTCCTGGATCTGTAAGCCTGATGGCGTCAAGCGTAACGAGCGAAGAGGGCATCGGGGCGGCGACGCTGGCCCCTGGGGCAGTATCGTTGTCGCCGTCAGGGATAGTAAGTGCGGAGACGTTTGGTTCGGCGACGCTGGGGCTATGGCTGGCTGTAGCTGGTCTGCCCAGTGCGGAAAACGTTGGATCAACAGTCTTATCGCCCGGCGCTGTATCATTGCTTCCTTCTGGCATCCTCAGTGGAGCTGCATTTGGGTCTGCAATAATAAGTACAGGTGCAGCGCTGCTCCAACCAAGCGGGATTGCGGCGGGCGCTGAGTTTGGGTCGACTGTATTGTCACCCGGTGTAGTATCGCTACTTCCTTCTGGCATCCTCAGTGGGGCTACGTTTGGGTCCGTGACAGTAGGTATAGGGATAACGCTGCTCCAGCCAAGTGGAATAGAAACGAGCGGGGGCTTTGGGACAAGTCAGGTTCTGCCGGGCACACGAATATTGACGCCAAGCGGATTGGAAAGCTCCGAAGTATTTGGGTTATCGTCGCTAGACCTGCAAATTTCTCCGGTCGGTATCGTGAGTGCGGGTGACTTTGGCGTGATCTCCCTGCTTGTCGGTATCGTCGCGATTCTACCGAGCGGAATCGCGTCAGATTCTGGATTTGGGACCGCACTTGTCTACATTGGTACGATTCCTGTGGCGAAGGCGTTTGTATCCAAGGCGCGGACGTTGAGTTTTGTATCAACTGCGCGAACATTGGGATGGACGTCCAAAGCGCGCGTGCTGACATTTGTTTCGGAGGAAGCATGAGTGGTGGAATTCGACTTTTAGACAAGGTTCGTCAGGGCATAGATGAATCACTCGCATACTCTGACACAACAACAGCAAACGGGTCATCTCCGACGAATATAACCGTTGTCGTGTACGACATGCTTAAAACATCTGTGGATGATTGGGTGGATGTTACGGATGAAGTCCTAGAGGATGGTGCTGCATCGGTTGTTGGCGATGTGATCACGCTGCCGCGTATTGGATCGTTGACCGCCAGTCATCGATATCGAGTTGAGATTCAATACACGGTTGGAGGGAACACGTTTGAGGACTATTTCATTATCATAGCCGAGACGTAGAAAGGCTGGCTGAATGTTTCCTACAGATTCTATCTATGGCGTCCATGACAGAGACGGCGCCTACCTGATCGTCGAGGCTGGGCGTGAAGGCTGGGTTGTGATTGCAGAAGCTATCGGCCACAATGACCCAGACATCGTGACCGGAGGGCAGTACCTGCACTTGGCAGAGCAGGGTCTGGTGGCTATGGTACGGCTGAACAACGGCTGGAACCCGGACGGCACAATCCCCGAGCACGAGTACGTGCCGGCATTCTCGGTCAAAGCTGGCCGATTTGCGGCCGCGAGTGTGGGCTGTTCTCATTGGATCATCGCTAACGAGACCAATCACCAGCAGGAGTGGCCTCACGGGCAACCTATCACGCCGGCAGATTACGCGGCATGCTTTGTGGCGTGCCAACGCGAGATCAAGGCGCGGGCTGGCGCAGAGCATCAGGTGATTGTCGGCGCGGTTGCGCCGTGGAATGTCGACACGGGCTATCCGGGAAATGAGTCCGGTGACTGGCTGGTCTATTTCCAGGATGTGCTGAGGCTCATTGAGGAACGAGGTGGTACTGTGGATGGTATCACTCTCCACACCTATACGCACGGCACAGACCCCGCGCTGGTCACGTCCGAGGCGACGATGGATGCACCGTACACGGACCGCAGATTCCACTTTCGCGCCTACCAGGACTTTATGCACGCGATTCCCGATCATCTACAGGATGTACCGGTCTATATCACCGAGACAGATCCGGACGTCGAATGGGCGGACGTGAACAGCGGCTGGGTACAGGCAGCTTATCGGGAGATCGACGAGTGGAACGCTGACCCAGAGCGCCAGACGATCTGGTGCTTGGCGTTGTTTCGATCGGCGCATTGTGACACGTGGCATTGGCTGGACAAGGCCGGCGTGGTGGCCGATTTTAAGGTGGCGCTGGCAGAGGGATACGAGCGGCCCGAGGCCAGGCCAGAGGAGGATAACGTGACCGGTTTTGATGGTACGTTTACAGGCGCGGTGCGTGAGGTGGATGGGATCAGTGCGCTAAAGGTGATCCGGCCTTGGGTACCATGGTGGAACAAGGAAGAAACGCGGCCAGAGTTCACGTCGAATGTGGAACACGCGCTGTCAGGGCACGGACAGTGCCAAAAAGTCTTTCATGTGTTCACGACCTGGGAAGGCGGGATTTACCAGGTGGCCGAGGCTCAGCCGGGGCAGCGGCTGCGAGTATGGTTTCAGGTCAAGATGGGCAGTGGTACCAAAGATAACCCAGATCGCAAAGGGAACGGGCGGACGTGGATCGGAATCGATCCGTTCGGTGGGACGGATCTCACCTCGGCGAGCGTCGTCTGGTCAGAGGTGATGGATCGGGTGTATGACGAGTGGACATTGATCGAGGTCGAGGCGGTTGCACTGGCCAACCAGGTAACGATCTTTACGCGCACGACCTGGGAATGGGCGGTGGGCTGGAATGATGTGTTCTTTGGCGAGGCTGATCTGGAGGTGATCGAGGATACGCCCTCGCCTACACCGACCCCGACACCAGTACCCAGCGGCGACCATACGGTCACCGTGCTGCTGAACGGCCAGCAGGTGGTCGATGCGCCGTTCGCCGTAGAGATACAGGGTATCTCGTTTTTTCCGGTGGCGAGTGCCACTAGCTATGCGTCTGAGACGCAGCTAGAGATCGTGGATGACTGGCCGTTTGACATGCTACCGCCGTGGGACGAGGTACCGGCGTGGCTGCGGTGGTTGATCCGCCAGGTATTCTGGCGACACAGGTACTGATGCGTGTTGCGTGATACATGGTGCGCCCCTCCATTGTGATTATGATCCTAATGGCAATGAAGGGGCGTTTTTGTGTTAGAAGAGGATGGGCTGAATGGGGGCGGAAAGGCGGGGTACAATGTGATCACGGCAATATTCCTCGCTGAGGTCGATCAGGACGACACGCCGACCAAGGCGGATGCATTCTAGTCCGGTTGTACCCGCGCCAGCAAAGGGATCGAGGACGATGCAGGGTTCAACGGGCCAGTCGCTCAGTCCAGGGTGGCGACGAGCGCGCTTCCACCAGTTGCCAGAGATTTGGCGCTGGTGACGCTTGCGCGGGGAGTGGGCCTGGGGTAGAGCACGGTAGAGGTGGTCGTAGCAGGCGCAGGTAGGGCGGAAGCCGATGGTGGTGATTGCCACCGTGCCTCGAGGAAAGCCGTCCCAATTGCTGGATTGATCCATTGGTTTTTGCGAACTGTTGCCTTTTATGCCCTTTGCGACACTGACGTCAGGCTGCGGGATAAACTCGCGGTCTGTTACCCTCTCCCAGGGCGCGCCGCATTGGGGGCAGCAGCCACGGCCCGAAGTACTGGCCTTGATCATTGGCTCGATCAGTGCGCCGTTGAATGTGGCAAAGTGGGTGCCTTTGTAGCCACGCGTGGAAAACATCAACCCCAGGGGATCGCCGACCTCGTCGAGGAGCAGGCCGCCATGGTCGCGAATGTGTTCGAGGTGCGCAAGGTAGGCGCGGTAGTCGGCGATCCGGGCATCGAGACTTTCATTCCAGGTATCGGAGGTGCGACGATTGCGGCCTGGGCGCTCGTTACGGGGACCGTGGCCGAGGCCGGGCTGGGTTTGCTGCTTGCGCTCGTTTGTGAATGTCCCGCCATGCCAGCCATTGCCGGATTGGACGCGCACGGCGGTGGGGTCCCAGTAGTAACGCTTGGATTTGGAGAACTGGAACCAGTATTCGTGCGCGGTGGTGGCGCGGTCGGTGACGCTCTCTGGCTGGCAGTTGGGTTTGATCCACGGCGGGGCGCTGCGGAGATACCAGCCGTCTGCCTGGAGCGCCAGGGCGACGCGCCAGGGGATGGCACAGAGGTTTTTTGATTTGAGTCTGGTTTGCGTTCGTAGGTTTCGCGCGGTCGCATAACCGCCGGCGCACGAGTGGGCGTTCTTGTGGCTGGATTTGCCGCCCCACTTTGTGTCTTGGGAGTAGGTGTCTCCCAGGTTGAGCCAGCAGGTGCCGTCAGCGCGCAGGACGCGGTGCAGCTCACGCCAGATGAGGACCAGGTGACCGATGAACATTTCGGGTATGGGTTCGAGGCCGAAGGAGCCGCGCCAAGCCGGTACGTTAATTTCAGGCAGGCCGACGATGGGTACGTAGGAAACGGCAGTCCATTCCACAGGCGGCAGCGCATAGTCACGCAATGCCCAGTACGGCGGACTGGTTATGATGCTGTGTACAGATTCTGCCTGCAGGGCCTGGAGGACGTCGAGGACGTGGCCGCAGTAGAGTGTGATGTTGTCGGTTTGCCAGAACGGGTTCATTGGCCTACCTGTTTGTGTGATTTTGGGGCAGGGGAGTAGTCACCGGTCCCAGTTTGGGAGCATTTTGTCTATGTCGCATAAGGTCGCTTATAAGACATAGAGATATAAAGAGCGGGCTTGTGTGTCGTAGTGTACTCCCCTACTCTGTCTCTGGATGATATTCTGTTTGAGCAGCACGGTCGATCAGTTTGTACATTTCTCGGCGTATCTGCATCGAGTCGCCGCTTTTGAGGCGCGCGGTCATCAGGTGCACGGCGCGTGGCGCGATAGAGATCGTGTAGATGCGCTGCCACGTTTGCGGTGTGGCTTTGTCCAGGTCTACCATGTGACGCAGTAGGCCATCGGTGTTGACGTAGACTTTGCCGTCACGAATGACGACCGGCCAGACGGGTACGTCTGGGTGGGTCTCCAGGTACTCGGACATACAATCCTCCGTTGATTATGTGTAGCTAGACACCCAGGCGGGTGCACAGCATTCCTAGCAGCAGGGCCAGTATTAGCAGCCCTAGCGCCCACCATGCCCGGACCGGTGGTTCTTTTCGCATTGCAAGCCAGCGCCAGCCACGGCTGCTTTCCCAGAGAATGTGGTCTGCGTACACACGAAATTGGGCGTAGGTGATCAGTTTGCAGGACGGACAGAGGCCGGCGCAGCGCACGGTTGTGCATTGTGAATGCTCTGTGCCTTGGCCGTGCAGGTAGCGGATGGGTTTGCCGCAACCGGCGCACTTGATCGCAAGGTACTCGATTTCCATTTGGCGCGTGTGGATCGGGAAGTGCAGCGCCGGCCATTGATAGTAGGTTTGTGTGTCGTTCCACCAGGGCATTGGCGTTCTCCCAGATTAGTGTACCGTGTGGCTGTCCAACAAATGACGTATTCGGACCCCCAGCAAGGTGCCCGTGTTTTGCTCCAACCAGGTTTTGATCATCGGGCCTAGGATGTATGCGCCGATACGAGACTCGGCCTCGAATACAAGATCCTGGGTTTTATTGGAGAGTCGCTTGCGTTCCGACTTGGTCAATGTTGCCCAGATTGTGGATGTTTGGCGATTGGAGATGCGTGCGAGATGGCGCGCGCGGGTCTTGCAGGTCTCGGCCAGTGGACAGGGCTGCCGGCCTGCACGTGCCAAGCGGTACCGCTCTGTAACCTTTCCGAGCCCTACCGCGTCTTCATAGACAACGCCCATGTCAACGCGGATGGCTTCCCATAAGCAAAAGTAAAAGCCGTCTGATGTAGGTGGGATTGAAAGTACGTTTTCTGGATGCTCAGTCATCGGTCTCTTTCCGTATTCCGAGTAGTCAACTTATCGGATCTCCCCACTTGATGAGCTGGCCTTCAAACTTCTCTCCATCCGGTGAGAAAAACTTGAAAAACTCCTCAACCGTCTCGAACCCATCCGCTACGGCAATCTGTCTCACCTCATACTGCCAAAGCAGAAACTCGTGCCACAGCACAACCTGACCGAGCCGAGCATCCCAGCTATACCCTTGAATCTCAATCGGGATCGCTTCTGTGCACTCGCTCTCGCCGAGCTTCCTGCAGGCTTTCGTCCTCATACCCGCATACAAATACAGCCGCTGGCCAACCTTGATCGGCCTCTTGCGCCAGGCCCGGATCGTCTGCCTTTTCTGTCCACTCTCGACCAACGGCGCAAACTGCGCCTTGAAACTCAACGCTGGCATACTGTCCTCCCTAAAATTCGATCACTTCAACCGAACGAAGATTCTGATTCAACCAACGCATCAGATCAGCACCCAACTGGGGATTCGTGGTCGACAGCGCGTATGCCTGCAACGCATCCCACGCGGCCGAATCTGTCTCCGGCTTGAGCACAAAGCAAAAGCCGTCTGTTTCGACCTCTGTGTCCGTATCAAAGACGATATATTTGCGATATAGCCCTGCATCAAGATCGCGCTTGCGACGGAGCACAACATCTCGCTCAGAGTCGAGCGGCTCAACATCAGTCGATGCACAGACCGGACACGCTCCACCATGAGACGTGACCTCTCCACACGTGTTGCACAGCCATTTTGTAGCCATAGTATCCTCCCGAATGCTCAGCAGCGCCGAGTATTCTACTTATCGGAATCGAGCAATTCAGCTTCAGATTCAGAGTACAGCGCATACGGCGTGCGTACGGTTCCGCCGTCCATCAGTTCGTCCCTTATGGCATCGACATCCTCATAGTAGTGTGCCAATTCAGCCTGCGCCTGGGTCCCGCTGATCATATGCGTGTCATCTTCGTCAAAGTAGCGCTTAAACACATACATTTCAATCTCCCTTCTGAGTATCTTTCTTAGCGGCGCTCAAAGCCAGCGCGTTCTAATTCATCCAGCGAAACCACATCGATGATAAACGGCCACTCGTCGATCGATTCTCCGTCGTTTAGGCACTCAGGGCATTCAAACCAAAGCCCGATGCCCTCATCAACGATAGCCGCAACCGCAATCATCTCGGCTCCGCAATCCGAGCACTTGCGCTGGGGTAACGACCAACCCGGCTTGATGATTCGCGCCGTGCGAATGATTGCCAATATCGTATCGGCTTCTTTTCGATCGCTCTCTTTTTCCTCTTCTGGCAAATCCTGATAGGGCGTTCTGGACTGTCTCCACCATCGGCTCTTGAGTTGTGCCGGGATAGCGTGTGCCCCTCCATAGACCGTGTAGCCTTTCAGGAAAATGTGCTTCATCCACTTGGACCACGCTTCGTGGGCATAGGCGGCCAGGGCCTCTCTCATATCGATTCCAATCTGTTCGTCCACAGTTTACCTTTTCCGCGTATCCACATTATAGGAGCCCCTACAGGACCTCCATTACCTTCTTGAATAGAAACTGCGCAACCGGCGGCGTGACAGCGTTACCGTATTGGCGCACCTGCTGCCGTTTGTTGCCCAGAACAATGTAGTCGTGATCAAATGCCATGCCCCTGCCGATTTCGTCCGGGCGAAGCATTCGAAAGCAGCAGTCTTCCACGCGCGGCGTCTCGTATTGCACCAAGCCGTGGTGCGCTATGGTCGGGATGGTAGACAGCGCCTGGCCTACCGGTATGGTAAAACTCCGGCCGTAGTAATTGACAATGAACGGCTCTGGGACAACCAGAGCGTGATGATCTATAGTAGTGATACAGCTCAGTTCCTGGGTGATCGATCGACAGTGGCCAGGGCTATAGTTGACAGCCAAGAAGGGCATGCGTAGCAAGGCGTGATTGTTCCCGCCGGCCGTGATGGTAGTCAGTGGCTCTGCTGGAGACCTGTGATCGGTGTGTTGGCGCAGGACGACGATGGCCGAGGGCGGGATAGTGATGGCTTGCTTTTCGGCAGTGGTCTGCGTGGGCAACGGGTCGCTGGCCGGCCTGGCCCGGTCATCGTAGTAGTTGACTGAGGTCACAAGCGGCATCGTAACGCCGAGGGTTTGACGCGCGGTTTGTGTGACCAGGGGCTCAGAGGCCGGATGCGCACGCCGGGATTGGGAGTTAGTGTAGGCCGTCTCGATCATCAGGTACTGGTGGCCGTATTCCTCGATGCCTCGTTGGATCCGCTCCATCGTGCGTGGCTTGAGCGGTCGCTTGCGATCACCGATACGTGTGCCTTGGTCCTGCCAGTCGATGGCAACAAAGGCCGGGGCGTAGAACGGTTGGATGACCTCGGCGCAGATCGGACAGCGGTAAAGGTACTGCCGGCGTGGACCATAGCGGCCCCAATGATAGTCGATTTTCTTCCAGGCTTGCACGGCCTCGACTTCACGCTCGCACTGTGCGCACCAGGCCTTGGGGCGATAGTCGAGATCCGGTGCCTTGCCGCCTGTTTTCCAGAACACACCGTAGAAGCGGTCGCGGCTCTGCGGCACGCCAAAGAATTGGCTGTTGAAATAGCATAGTTTGTAGTCATAGTCCAGGAGGCGCATTGCATGGAGCCAGGCGTCAAAGAGCCTCCACTTGCGGACCTCGACGACATTCTCGACGATGATGGCCTGATAGTCGTGGTATTCGGCGAATCGTGGCACATCCCACATTGTGGCACGGGATCGCACGGCGGCGGGATCGTTCGACTTGTCGAAAAAGGAACGCTGCTTGCTGGCTCGCTTGCGCCCAGAGGCGATGGAGTGATGCGGACATTCCGGCGAGGCCCACAGCATTGTCGTGGTGGGCCAGCGACTGGGCATGACCTGGTTGACATCGGCGCAGTCATGATCGACGGTCGGGTAGTTTGTGTTGTGCGTCTCGATGGCAAGCTGCCAGTGATTGGCGGCCATCTTGACTTCAGCGCCGGCAGAGAAGGCGCCTTGAGAGCTGCCTCCCGCGCCGCAGAACATATCGGTTACGGTGATGTAGGTACTCATCAGTCCTCGATCCCCATCTCCGCGATCCACCCATCCAGATCCCGCTCAAACCGGCGCAGTCGCCGGCGTTCTTGCCACTGGTAGAGCCAGTCAATCCAACGGGCCAAAGTTTCGATCACAGGTCTGCCTCCTCGATCAAGATTTCGACGCCTGGGGCTTCGGCGTCGATCTCTTTGAATGCGTGCGTCTCGAATACATAGCGATCGTCAGCAATGACCCCGGCCTTTTGTAATGTGTCGAGGATCAGCTCGACCGAGAGATCGGGCCGGCGTGTGCCATAGCGAATCCAGAACGTGATCGCGAGCGGCTGATCGGGGCTGCCCACGCCTGCGCGCGCCTCGGCGGGGATCTGTGCCAGGGCGGCTTTTGTCCAGGCCAGCGCGTTTTCGCTCTTGATGACGCGCGGACGTCCTTCGCGAGTGCGAACGATGCGCCGGCTGTTGGACTTGCGCGGCGGCTGGCCGGTCAGGTGCAATCGAATCGGGTTCATGATCTCTCCCAGAGGTGTAGGTGCGCGATGCCCTCGCGCTCGTGCTGCGCGACGTCGACGATCCACTCGGCGAGCAAGTGCGGGGCGCGCTTGATTTGCCGCCATTGATGCGAGCATGGTCCGCAGGTTGTGGCTTGATTGCTGATAGGCTCCAGGCAGACCGGACAGATCCGGCCCTCGCTGTGCCGCTTGAGCCAGGCGTGAACAGCGCGATCGGGTTTCTCTTCGCCAAAGTCGGACATGGGGATCGCGCGCAGCGGTCGATTGATGGTCGCAGATACGTCACTCATTGTGTCCTCGCTTCGTTGAGGTCGTGCAGCGCACTCTCCCACCCGTTCCGCCGGCCCCGCTCGGCGAGGGCGTTGATGGTTTCGGGACTCAGCACACCATCGTCGATCGTCCGCTTGGCGATCTGCCAGAACGCGAGGCGCATCTCATAGTTGGTACTGGCCTCCTCGTCGCCAGTAGCGTGTTTCGCGGTGGCGACCTGGTCAGCGAGGTGGTGATCGGTGTAGGGCTCGCGCCAGGAGAGACGGTAGTCGCGGCGTTCGTTCCAGTCCTCGCCTCGAGCGATGGCGCGGTAGCGTTCGATCTGGTCGCGCTGCCGGCCCGGGGAGGCAGCGTCCAACGTTTTGAGCCAGGTGCGGGCGAAGGCTGGCGTGAGCCAGTGCGGTAGGACGATGGTTTGTGTCTGCATCAGAACAACCTCGCTTGATGGAGCTGCTTGAGATACTCGGTCCACTCGTCCAGGGCGCGGGCGACGGCAGCCACTTCAACCTGCATCACGATGCTGGTCAGATAGTCTTTGTCGAAGCCACGATAGCTGTCGTACATGTAGTGATGAACGACCTCGTAGGCGCGCGAGACAACCTCGTCGGTGTACTTGTCGACAGTGAGGGTTATCTCTCGGATTTCTCGAACCGTAGGTGTAGCCATTGCGTGTGCTCCAACTAAGCCGGGATATACGCTACCATATCCCGGCTCACCCGCCTATCCGTTACGATCCAAGGACAAGGTGCTGCCGATGCCGGCATTGATCTGAACCGGCTCGACTGCGTCATAGTCCGCAGTGTGCCGATGTTCGGTCTCGTCGCCGACTTTGTCGAGCAGTGCCGCGATGTCAGAGCAACGCTTGCCTTTGATCCCAGAGACCTCGCCCACAACGGTCTCGCCGTCAACGCTGATGGTGATCGTCAATGTGAATGCCTGCATTAGATCCTCCCTGTAACCTGGATTTGAATCTCGCCTGACGGCAGGTCGATGCGACGAATCTGGTAGCCCTTTACCCTCGCCTGTGTCACGGTCGCAGCGTAGGCATACTCGCGCTTGATGGCCTGCAGGTTCTGCTGAACGGGCAGATGGCCGGCGTCGAGATCATCCTCAATCTGAGTAAAACCCTTGGTCGCGGGATCCCACTGCCAGCCAAAGTCGCCGTATCGTGCGCCCAGCGCCCGCTTGCGGACTACAAAGGTCGCTTCGCGCCGCTGCCCGCCGTATCCGTTGAGGGTCAGGGCCTGACCAGGCCGGGCCTCTTCGAAAGGCAAGCCGGTGGCTTGGAGCGCCTCGCGCAGGTGCACGCGGCTGGTGAATTTGGTCTTGAGTTTCCGATATTTGCTCACGTTATCCTCCTTGGTTTGGTCTGCCCATATAACAAATGGGCAGACCAAAAATTAGGGATTTCTATAAGTCGAGTGTCGCGGCGCGGCTCTTGGACTCGGCCTGGCCGGCTTGGGCGCTGCTGGCCGGCTTGGCGCGCCGGGCAGCCCATTTGCGCAGGGCGTTGATCTGCGTGTCCATCGTCTCGGTCAGGGGCACGCGGCCCGCAATGGCTGTGACCAGGTCGCCGGTAGTGATCTCGCGATCCTGGTCAAAACCGGCGATCAAAGCGTCGCCGACTGCGGCTTCGATCTCTGCACCTGTATAGCCGTCGCTGGCCTGGACCAAGGCCTCGAGGTCAAAGTTGGCCGGATTGCGGCCGGCTTTGGCGACGTGGATGGTCCAAATCTCTCGGCGTTCCTGCGTGTTGGGCAGGTCTACGAAAAAGGTCTCGTCGAAACGTCCGGCGCGCAGCAGCTCTGCCGGCAGCGCGCTGATGTCGTTGCTGGTTGCGACCATGTAAACCGGCGCGGTCTTTTCCTGGAGCCAGGTGAGCAGCGCGCCAAAAACGCGGGCGGTGGTCCCGCCATCGGTTTGCCCACTCGACTTGACGCCGGCGAGGCCCTTTTCAATCTCGTCCAGCCAGAGGATACAGGGGCTGGATGACTCGGCGACTTGCAGCGCCTGGCGGAGGTTGGCCTCTGACTGGCCGACCAGGGAGCCCATTAGCGCGCCGACGTCGAGGCGGACCAGGGGCAGCCGCCAGAGCTTGGAGAGTGACTTGCAGGCCAGCGATTTGCCGCAGCCGGGCACGCCGACAAGGAGCAAGCCCTTGGGCGTGGGTACGCCATAGTCGCGGGCCTTGTCCGTGAAAGAGCGGCGCCTACGCGAGATGTAGGTTTTGAGTTCATCCAGGCCGCCGATGTCGGGCAGGTTGTCGGGCAGGTAGAACTCGAGGAGCCCGGATTCACGGACAAGGCGCGCTTTTTCCGAAATGATGAACTCGATTGCAGCCCCGTCCAGCTTGCCGGTGGCAATCACGGCGGTGGCGAGTACCGACTGGGCCTGAAACCAGGTGAGGCCGCAGAGTGCCTTGGCAACCTGCTCCTTGTCGCCGTTCAGGTCGCATTGTACGCGGTCAGGCAGGTCGGCGATAAAGTCGCCCAGCATGCCGGCCAGCTCGTCGACCGTGGGAAGCGCCCAGTCGATCATGGCAACCTGGCGCTTGCAGGATTCGGGCACGTTGGGTGTTGGGGAAATGACGATCAGCGTGCGCTGGGTGCTGGTGATGTCGGCGATCAGGTCGCGCAGAGCGCGAACAACGCGGGGGTCTTGGAAATAGGGATCGAGGTCCTTGAAGATGGCGACCGCCGGTGTGCCGGCGGGCTTTTCCTCGGTGACGCCATAACCGGCGAACCACTGCAGGGCGCTGATCGGATCGGTTGGCCCGTATTCCTCTGCCGGCGCGTCGGCCAGGCGCACACCCCGGCTGATGGTCCAGGTCAAGACCTCCTTGTGGGCGTGCTTGCCGGTCGCGAGTAGGCCGCGAATGGCCGATTCGACCCGCGCTTCCTCTTGCGAGCGGATAAAGAGCCCAGGGTAGCGAGCGCGGATAAAGACGTCAGCTTGTTGAATGGCGGTCAGTTTGTTCACGTTCATCGTTTGTCCCTCCTGTAGTTGTACCTATATAACAAACGGGAAGGCTAGAAATTAGGGATAGATTTGGATTATGATCCTAAGCGGTATTGAGCCGGAACCGTTTCACGACCAATCCGCCAGCGCGCTTGATGGCGTAGACATAGTGTCGTGCATTGTAGAGGGAGTAGTAGCGGCGCACGTCCTCTTTTTCGTGCGCGGTCAACGCGTCGAACGTTCGGACCTGTCCAGCAGGCAGACCAAACTTGGCGGCAAATCGGTTGCGAGTGCGTTCATCCATTTGTTATCTCCCAATCTCTCATGCATTGGTTGGTTGGCCCACCGCAGTAATGCCAATTATGAGCCTCTGCCCAAGGGCCAAGTTCCATACCACAACCTAGACACCAATGTACACCAATCGCTTTTTGATAAGCCGGATGGTTACAGCGCCAGTGCAAGCGCGCGTCAGCTTGATGGTGCGGACACGACTCACAATTTGCCATACAAACGGGATTCGCGTGACCAGCCGGGCAAATCTTGGGGAACCCGGTTCGAATGTGAGCTGCGATATGGGCCTGCTCTAAATCCATGCGCGTCTCAGGATACCCGTTTGGAGTTTGACCATAAAGCAGGCTGAAGTGATGTTCATAGTTACAGGTTCGGCACTGACCTATTTGGCGATTGTTTGTGGCAGGGAACGATAAAGGGGCTTCAAATCCCCTGGCGGCATCGTGACAATGAGGACAGCACCAATGTCCGTATCCACTGGGAATTGGCGCTGTCCATACAGGAGGCAAGTGGATCATTGTCAGGAAATCAAGCTGTACCAGGTTTGACATCTATAGCTCCAGCATTGCCGCCCGTGAACGCGGGCGGGGCGATGGCGGGTTAGGATCGGGCGCCGCGGGCGTCGACACAGATGCCGGCAGTTGATCGACGGGGACATATCCTTTTTCTAGCTTTTGGCGCAGCAGCTTGTCCGCCGCGTTCTGATAGGATGGCCCGTCCCATTTCATCTGACTGCGCAGGCCAGCCAGGCCGTGGGCTTGGTACGTGTCCCAGCGCCCCCACCAACCGGCCACCTTTTGGTTGTCCTCGTCCACCTCAATGATGTACACCGCGTCCTTGCGGCTGGTCGTGTTGCGTAATACGATCATCATCGCTACAATTCCAGGACCGAAGCTCTGCTGCCCGACTCGCTGCGAATCTTGCGCGCGGATTCGGCGGTCAGGGCGGCGATCTCGGCGAGTTGGGTCTCGATGTCGCCGATCTGCGTCTGCCGGGCGTCTTTGTCGGCGACCTGGTAGGACTTCATCTCGCCGTCCAAGGCGGCCAGGGCTTGCTCCAAGTCGGCATCGTGGAGCAGTCCCCCGTTCAACTTGTGCCAGTACGCATACAGGTCGGCGGCCTTGGAGCCGGCTTTGCCGCGAAACGTGGTGTTCTTGCGCAGGCCGGCCAGCAGCGTGCGTACAGCGTCGTACAAGTTGGCACGCAGGCCGTCGAGGGCGTCCTGGATGGGGCTGCCCATCTCGGCGAGCTGTTGGCGCGCGTGCTCGAGCTCGGCCCGGCGATAGGCAGCGATGCGAGCTTGGACTTGGCCCTCGGCCTCGCGCTCTTGGAGGTGGACGTCGAAGGCAGCCTGTTCGGCTTGCGCGTGCTGAAACCGGGCCTGCGCGTACTCGGCCTCAGCCTGTTCGAGCGCGGACTGGTCGGCGGCGATCTCGGCCTCGGAGTAGAGAATCGAGGTCTTGTAGTCGATGCGCACGCCGTCGCGGATTTCGTCCGGGAGAGGCATCCGGCCAAGGACTTTTTGAACCACGTATTCGACGAACTTGCCCTCTTCGCCGGGGCCAAACTCGGTATGATCGGTGGTAACGATCATGCCGCTGTCCGGATATGAGAATCCGGCGCGCAGGTCCTGCCAGGCGCGCAGGGCGACCTGCTCAAAGTAGGCGCGGTTTTCCTCGCGCAACTCGTCGTACTTGGCGAGCAATTCCGCCTTGGTCGCATCGAGCTCGGCGAGTATCTGGGTGTGTTTGTCCGAGTAAGCCTGGTAAGCTGTCCACGGAAGCCACCGGTACTGGCCGAAGGCCGGGATCGAGTGTGAATGCTTGGCGAGGTTCTGGCGCGCGCGGCCCTCGAGGGAGCGCAGCTTTTTGCTGTATTCTGGAAAGAGGTCCTTGGTACCTGCCCGCATCCGCTTGGCACGGACGTCCTCTGCGCCGATGCCCAGCTCTGCGTAGGTCGTGCGAACGCTGAACATCGAGACGCCGTGGATGTCGAGGTCAATCAGGAGACCGGCCTCGCGGAGCCGACGTAGCTCGATGCGGTGCGTTTGGACCTTGCTTTCGTCCACCCCCATCCGCTCGGCGGCCTCGCGGCGGCGCTGGTTGATAATGCTCTTGGCTTCGGCAATAACTTGGGCTGTGTCCATCGGGTTGTCCTCGATTTTGACGCTCACGTTGTTCTCCTGTTTGGCCTGTTCGGTTGCTCATTCAGATTAGGTTCACAATCTATATCTATAACAAATGAGCGGCCCCAAAATTAGGGGCCAAAATACGAGGGGCCGGGAATGGCTGCCACACCACCCCCGGCACCCCCAACAGGAGGAGAAACAGCTAGATTGTTCTGACCTGGCCGCACATACGCGTGGGGACCAGGGCTGGTGATCCGAATAGGTCGTCCATCGTGCCGGCGGCGCCGAGCAGGTCGCCGTCTGCGGTGATCGTCAGGGTCTGCGCATCCCAGTCCAGTAGGGCCAGGGAACGCCAGGCTCGCTCCCACGTCGCGCGCAGGTCGATGGGACGCTGGTTACTGGAGCCGCGCCACTGCACCTGGTCGTGGTCGTCCTCGGGTTGGAACGGACCGTCGACGAGGACGTTGGCGGCGTGGAGGATAACCCACGCTTCGGGCATCGCGGGAGCTATGGCGTCGAGAATGTCTTCGACCACAAAGCCGGTGTAGACGATGATGTGCAGGTCGGGCTGCTGGATGCGCAGATCGACGAGTAACTCGGCCACGGCGGGTGCCTGGGCGAAGGGCTCGCCGCCGGAGATGGTGATCGGCAGACCGGTGTCGAGCAGGCAGGCGGCCACTTGGTCGACGTCCGTTGCGGCGCCGGCATTCTCGTCCCAGAGATACGGGGACTGGCAGCCAGGGCAGCGGATCGGGCAGCCGGCCAGGTAGAGGACGGCACGCTGGCCGGGGCCGTCGACGTAGGAGGATGGATTGATGTGTGCAACTTGAAGTTTCATTGGAATCTCCTATGCAGGCTCCAGAGCGGGCGGGCAGCAGTCGCCCACACGAGCCAGTCGGGCATAGTGGGCGTTGATTTCATCCAGGTCGGACTCTCCGGTAAACGGACGACGATAGTAGACCCGAACGCGATCATAGTTGACGAGTTGGACGTCGACTGGTTTCCAATCCTCGCCGGGAAATTGTTGGGCGACGTAGTCGGTTGCGGCCGTGATAGCCTGACCCATGTCGATGTCGGTCAAGCCATCGTCTTTGACGTTAACAATCAGTTCGGCACATGCAGATTGGATGATGAGCATTGAAGCCCCTTTCCCCTACCCGGTCCGTCGTTGGTCTCCGTCATCTCGCCGTCCAATCCGCGCTCGTGGCCAGTCAGGTTGTCCAGCGTTTGCTGGCTTGTACCTCGGTCCCACCCTGGGGGATTCGGTGGTCAGTCCGCGTCTCGGACCGGGTAGGTGTTGTGTCTATATAACAAATGAGGGCGATGAAAATTAGGGATAAACTGCAACGAGTTCGCGTTCCTGCTCACTCTCAGCCTGCGCAATCAGCGCCTGCAGTTCGACGAGCGCGTCGCGCCAACCTGTGGCGATAGCACCTTTGACCAGTTCATTGACCTCCTCCGACGTGACTTGGCCCTCGCGGATCGCCGGCCCGGCCAGGCTGGAAAAGTTGCGTCGCGCCTGATCGTCGCTGAGTGGCTGGGCACTGGTAGCAGGTGGGCGTGGGACGTCGTCAGGATCGTCGAGGTCGTTATCTCCCTCACCCGTGGGCGGTTCGGTTGGGTCGTCATCCGTTACGAGCGGCGGGTCGATGACCTGCCCCACAAACGCACGGTTGAGCAGCCGGCGCATTTGAGTCAGTTCGCCGTGAACAGCGCGCAGCTCATCCAAAATGGCGCTGTTCAGTTCGCCGGCGGGCGCGGCCTGGTGGCCGTTGCCGTTGCCGTTGCCGTTGGAAACAGCCTCCAGGTATTCGACGTTTAGGTAAGGATTTCCGCTCTTGTTCAGTTTTGAAGACGCGACACAGTGCGCATAAAACCGGCATGGCGTCTCGACACCGACCTGGAGATCGGCGGGGTCAATGCCCACCTCAAAGAGATCGGACACGTCAAATAGGGTCGTGTCTTTGTAGCGATGACCGCGGCCAAAGAGATCGACGTTGCCATCGGGCCGCTTTTGCAGTTTGGTGATCAGTAGTTTTGTCATAGTAGCACATCCGTTCTGTTTGTGACTCTATCTTACCAAAAACGGCAAGATAGAGCAAGGGCATTTGGATTATGATCCGAATCCATATATCATCCTGCGAATGCCGGTGTGGGACTCAATGCCGAGGGCAATCCATAGCCATACGACGCATGCAGGATCGATGTCGGCACGACGGCGAGATCCTCAGTCGCGTTGGGGTAGCGGCCGCGTAAATCGTTGATCCGCGTTTTGATCCGGGTAGGAACCATATATGGGTAGCGATTGGCCCGGCCCTTGTAGTCAAAGCGGACGGATGCGCGGATTACCTGTCCGTCGGCCAACTGGGGCACAATGTGAGGGATGTCCTGAAGCGCGACCTTGACTGTGTTCACGTACGACATGATGATCAGTCCAGGGCTATCGTTGATCCAGATCCCCAGGTCGCGCCAGCATTTCTCGGTGGACCACCAGAATGCCGCGTCGACCTTGTCGTCGGAGACGGGAATCAGTCCGTGGTGGATCAGGTGCGGGCGCTCGTAGCCCTCGAGCTCGACGGTTTCTTTGCGAATTTTGTAAAGCTGATAGCGATCCTCACCGGCCAGGCGCGCCCAGAGCAGACCGATGATCTCTGGCTCGATCGGCACGAGGCCCAGCGGTTCGAGGATTTCGCGCAGCCGCCGGCGCGCGTATTCGTCGCAGATGACCTTGGAGAGACCGGGGCCATACACCTCTGACCTGCGGTTCTCCTCGGGCACGCCCTCGCGGCGCCAGTCTGCGGCGAGGTTAAATTTCTGCCAAAGTTCGGCGATGGGCACGCGGCGGGTCTGCTTGCGAATCTGGCCGTTGGCCTTGAATGTAAAGGTGAACGTGTAGACTTGATCCATCGTGTTACCTCCTCACCGCTGCGTAGACCGGCTGCAGCACGGTCTTGATCTTGTTCAAGTCCCAGGTGAGGCTGGGCGATTTGACGCCAAAGCGCTCGGCGATCTCTTTGCGCTGGAAACCCTGGGCCAGCATTGCGACGATCTGTTGGCGCTTGCGACTGAGCCTGGCCAGGGCGCGAGCGACGTCGAGGGGCAGATCGAGGTCGGCGAGGGGCGCGGGGATCGTCTCGGCCAGGGTGTGATCGTCGCCGGTTTCGGCGTCCAGGGACTGGGGGACCAGGTTGTGGCCAAAGCGCTCGCGCTGGCAGTAGTTGCGGGCTGCCCAGGCGGCTGCGCGGGTGATGTAGCCCGGGGTCTGGTCGAGGAAGGTCGGGTCCTGGGCGGCTCGCTCGCAGATGGCTTCGTTCATTGTTTGGAGCAGTTCGTCGGCGTCTTGCTCGGGGTAGTGGGTGCGCACGATGTTGTGCGCAATGCGGGTCAGATAGGGTTGCAGGGCAACTAGCGTTGCTTGCTGATTGGCGGTCAGCGGCTGGCCTGTGGTCAGCATTCGGGTCCTCCTGTTGTTTGACCCTGACCGCCTCTCGTGGTATCATGAGGCTGCCAGAGTCCTGACTTTCGCGAGTGTAGGTTTTGGCATTCGGGGCGAGGTGTTCGTAGCACCTCGCCTCTTCGTTTTCCTTCGTTGTATCAATTACTCAATATAAGTATACTCGATCTTGGTCTTTCTGTCAAGGGTCAGTTTGCTAAATGTGGAAAATCCGTACAATTAGACGGCGTAGCGTATTGACATCGTAACGTCTTCCGTGGTATACTATACGCAGCATAGTAAATGATTTATGGAGGGAACAATGGGGCAAGCACGGTTTCAACTACGTTCTAGGATGGCCCTAGCCGGCGATCGGCGCGGGGTCAGAATGACCTATCGAATGCTCAGCGAAGAAGCCAATGTGTCAACCAGTACTCTCTCTCGGATGGCTACCAACGAGCAACAGATGATCTCTTTGGCTGTCCTCACCCGTATCTGCAATGCCCTCGGCTGCACCCCGAACGACCTGCTCTGGGTCGATCACCCCGACGAGATGCCTGAGAGCGAGCGAGAGTAGACCCTGCCCCAGGCTGCCGGCCTCCCCCGCCAGCGAGAGTGTCCTTGATCTGAAGGCCACCGTTGTCGCGGTGACCTTTTCCATTATGATCATAATCTCAATAGATCGCTGACTTTGTGCTTTTTCACGAGTTAGGGTAGAATGAAAATAGTGGCGTTCGATATCTAGTGCAAAGGCTGCTCTAACCATGAAGCGCACACTCGCCCTACTCGCCCTCTCCCTGGTCCTGCTGGCCAGCTGCGCGTCGCCGACAGCGAACCGGATCGCCACCCTGCCCCCACTACCTGTGGATGCGGACGCGCTGCCAGCGACGCCCACGAGCGCGCCGACGTCGACGCCGATCCCGACCGAGACCGCGACAGCGTCGCCCAGTCCAACGCCGGTCAGCACAGCCACGTCAACCGTTACGCCCTCGCCCCCGGACACCCAGACGGCAACCAGCACTGCGACTGCTACAGCGACAACCACCTCGACGCCCGTCCCCACGAACACGCCGGCGCCAACTGCGACGTCGACGCCCACGAGTGTGCCCACCGCGACGCTGGTCCCGACCAACACGCCGCCGCCCACGGCCACACCTGTACCGACGATTGCGGCAACGGCGACGGCGATACCGACTGCGACGCCCGTGCCGACAAACACCCCGGAGCCACAAGCAGCCCCCGGCAAGGTCGTGATCTCGTTCATCTTTTACGATGGAGTGGTCAAGCGGGTCGAGAGCGACGAATATGCCGAGATCGCCAACCAGGGCGGCTCGTCGGTGAACCTGGGCGGTTGGCGTCTGAACGCCGGCGCGCCGGGGCAGGACTTTGTGTTTCCGGGGATCGAGCTGCAGCCGGGACAGGTGTGTCGGGTGTATACGAACGAGGGCCACCCGGAGTCTTGCGGGTTGAGTTTTGGGAACGAGCAAGCCCTGTGGAATAACAAGGGCGACTGTGGGTATTTGTACGATGCCGGCGGGGCTGAGGTCTCGCGGTATTGTTACTGATAAGCGACTTGATTCATAACAGGAGGAGCATCCATCATGACAGACCAGCCGGAACCCAACAGCATCCCAGTATCCGAAGATTCCTCAGAGTCCAAGCCCAAAAACAAAAAGCGCCGTCGACTATTCATCATCATCGGCGCGGTCGCTCTGATATTGCGGCGTGCACTGGAGACAGTTACACGCCGCTTTCGCGTTATTCGATCTCAGGAAGAGTGACCTGCCACTAGTCCGGTCTGTCCAGATCGTCCAGGGTGAGGCCGAAGCGTTCGCGTACCTGCTGCCAGCAGCGGCGGGTCAGGCCGGTGAGGTCGTCGGTGGTGATGTTGAGGTATTGGCTGAGAGTCTCGGCGCGGTCGCTGCAGAGAAAGCAGAGCGCATCGACGGCGTGTTTGCGCGAGGCTTTTTCGCAGTCCAGGCGGGCGCGTTTGAAGATAGAGAGCAAGCAGAGGTGATAGCCGGTGTAGGCTTGGTTGTAGGTGCGAGTGGGAACGATTGTGATTGTGTTCATAATGGGAATCACTCCGTTTACTTGATAGCAGCCTCGATCCGGGTATAAAGTTCTTCCTTGAACTGGCACACGACCCTGTACCGATCACATAGCGCCTGGAAGCTATCGGCGAACTGCACCCAGTCTACCTCGGGGACCTGGGCGCGCAGGTGCGCCGGCAGGCGGTTGGCATAGTTCAGCGGTCCAACCTTGCAGTGGGTGATCAGGCCTTGGGCCAGGGAGAGCAGCTCGAGGGTTGCCCAGGGCCAGATCACCGGCTCGAAAGATATCCACGTGTCCGCGCCGTGATAGCGGGCGTGTTCGAGCGCGTCGAGCCGTTGGGAGATGGGCGCGGCGTTGGGCTCCCATTCGGCCACCCTGGATTGCGGGCAAGCCAGGGTGGTCGCGTAGGCGTCGCCGGGGCCAAGCCGCTCAATATCGATCATCGAGCGCCAGCCGCCTTTGCTCAGGAGCGTGACCTTGATGCCGTTGCAGTGCAGTATCTCGATGGCCTGGCCGGTGAGGCCGGTCTGGCTGTCGAGGTGCTGGTGTGGATCGCTGGTAAAGCAGAGCAGGACCCGCTCGACGTGGCCACTGGCTCGCTTGGCGGCGCGTTCGACGCGGTGCAGGATGTCGCGGTATGGGGTCGGGTGTGCGTGGAATTCGGCGCGGTCTATGCGAACGATGGCCGGCGCGTAGCAGTAGGTGCAGCCGTGATCACAGCCGCGGTAGAGGTTGAGCGCCCAGGGGGCGTATTCGCGTGCGCGGCCGGCCGGTTGGTAGATGCAGTCATAGCGTTTGGGGGTGGTCATTGGACCACCTCACCAACGTACTCGACGCGGATGTCCGGGGTCTCGGCTTGTAGCAGGACCTGACGTGAGCCGATGTCTCCGAATGAGAGTTCGGGTAGCTGGCCCACCAGACCGTCTATGTTGAGCTCGCCGGCTGTGACCGGAATGCCGCCGGCGTGGTAGCCAGCCTCGGGCAGCTCGACAAAGCCAAAGAGAGCGTGCGGCTGGGACTCGGCTGCAGTCAGGATCGCTTTGGTGAAATGGGCGGCGGTGCGGCCCATCTGGAACCGGGCCTGGTCCGAGTGCTTGCGGCGCGTGCCGCCAAAGCTGGAGACCTTGTCCGGGTACTCGCATTCGAGCGGAGTGAAGGCGAAGCGGTGCGCGACGCCCTCGTACTCGAAGCGGACGAGCCAAGCCAGTTTGCCGTCAGCCTGGCCCTGAGCGACCATGCTGTTGGTTGCGCCGAAGTCCTCGAGGAGGACCATGATCTCGGCTTGGGATTTGTACGGGTTGACCGTTGTGACCCAGTAGGGCGATTTCTCGGCGTATTTCATTGATCCTCTCTTTCAGAACGGGATTTCTGTTTCTTCGACAAAGCCACGCTCGACGTTTTTGTGAGGTCGTGATTGCAGCCAGTTACGCACCTGGTCGGTCAGGATGCTCAGTTTGCAGAGCCAGGATTTCGAACTGGCCCAGGCAGACCAGTCCTCGACGATGCATTTGCCCAGACGGGGACGCAGGTCGTAGTCGGGGGCGACCTCGTAGCCGCGCTGGCGCAAGTACTCGTACACGGTGAGGTAGTAAAGCACAAGCAGGCCTGGATAGCCGAAAAGGAAGGCGCCTCGATCGCGGGTCCGCGCCTGATAGGCGCCTACGATGTCATCCGTTAGAGTGACGTCGTACTCAACCTGGTTGGTTGGTTGGTGCCAGGCATAGGTACGGCCGGCGATGCGAAAGACGAACAGATAGAGGTGGTGTATGCGATAGATACCGGTCCCCTCGCATTTCCAGCATTCCTCGCCGTAAAAGTCGCCCGTTCCCTCGCAGCGCCAGCAGAGCGCTTTTTGTGTTTTGAGCTGGACGGCACTCGTGTAGCCGGCCTGGTAGAAGTGCTGGATCAAGCGGTTTTTGAGTGCATAGATGGCGCTCGATTTGAAGCTCGGTGAGAGGTGCGCGGCGGCGACGTTCAGGTGCCACATTACAGCGGCGACGATCTTGTCGGCGTCGTTGTGGCGCAGCCAGCGGCGGGCCTGCCGGCGACAGGCAACCCAGCGAAACCAGAGTCTGATGCCTCTTCTGCTCACCATGGAAGTTTGACCTCTTCGGTTTGGTCAGCCCTGACCGGCGGGCAGGTGAGGGCGAGCCAAGTGCCGGTCAGAGCGGCGAGGAAGGCCTGGACAGTGAGGCGGAGCGTGTAGGTCCACTGCTCGCGGAGCAGGGCGGTCAGGGTTGGGTTAGGCAGCATTGGGGGCGCCTTTCTGGGTGATACGAATGGAACGCGGGATACCGGGTCGACGCTGGATGTAGCCCAGGCGTTCGAGCCGGTCGAGGTGGTGGTGGATGGTGGACGTCGAGGCGATGTGCAGTTGCGTGCAGAGATCGCGCACTGTGGGTGGGATGCCGTTGACGTCCCAGTAGATTTGGATGCCGGCCAGAACGGCTTTGTTGGATGCAGATAGGGTTCCAATGGTTCCACGTTTCATTGTTCACTCGCTTGGCAGGTAAAGGAGAATTGATCCGGCGGCAGGTCGGCGACGCCGGCCAGGGTGCGCGCGATGGGCGCGGATAGACGCTCTGTGATCCATTCGGCGATGTAGGCGTTGGGGGCCTGGAGCGTGGCGGTGCAGGCGTCACGGTCCAGGCTGAGGCAGGTCAGAGGTTTGATCCAGGTGTTGAAGGTGGCGCGGGTCATTTGAAGTTTGAGCTCGTCCTGGACGGCGTGCCAGAGTTGGGTGGCCTCGGATGGCGGCTCGTGAGGGATGATCCATTCGGCAGTATTGCTATCCGGTATGATCAAATCGGTTTCTGTGTCGCCACGGTTGATCAGGTTGTCATAGTTGCGTGGGACCTTTCCAGTCACAGTCAGGTAGCCGGGCTGGCCGCAGAGCAGGCGCAGAGCAACGGCGGTCCAATCATCGGCGAATTTCTTGACAGATGGGTTAGCATAGGTGTAGTAGCTGAATTCAGGGTTGTCGCGATCGAGGACGATCTCGACGGCATTGGCTGCCTGCGCGGGGGAAAGGGTATCGAATGTGGAAGCCAGCCTGGAAAGAGCGGCCTGGTATTTGTCGTGTGTCTTTTTCGGCACGAGATCGGGATCGAGCTGGTTGGTTTCCAGCCAGGCGCGGAGCATGAGCGCGCCGGCGGTATCTGTGCCCCCCGCTTCGACAGGTATGGTCCAGATCCTCCCGCCGGCATCTTGTTGTGCTCGCTCTGATGCAGCCGCTACAGAAAGGGGATCGCTGCCGAGTTTGGAACGAAGACGAGCAAGCTGCTGCTGTGCTGGATTTGGGGCCGGCGCGGATGCGCCGGTATTTTTCTTTCTGTTGGTTTGTTTCTTGTTTACAGGTTTCTTTCCATGTACGACGGTCAAAGTTTGACCCTCTGGCGCGGTTGGGGGGTCAACTTTTGACCCTCTGGGGGTCAAACTTTGACCCCCACCTGTCAAAGTTTGATCCTCCGGCTCGTGGGTGGGGGGCAACTTTTGACCCTCTGAAGGCGCCAGTTCCGCGAGGCGATACCAGTGTTGGATGCGGGCCTTGTCGTGGTCATCCGTTTCGACGATGATAAAGCCATGAGCGACGGCACGTTTGATGCCGTCCTTGATGGTGTTTCGGGAGAGCCCGGTGCCAGGGTCGAGGCGCGTGCCGTCTTTGCGTTTGCGACCGTTCTCGAATTCATCTTGAGAGATACGCTTTTCTGTCTCGTGGTAGCCCCAGGTGTGGCGAAGCACATAGAGGATGATCTTGAGCTCGCCAACAGTTTCGATCAAGGGCAGTGCCTCGATCAGGACGTGGGGCAATTTGCTCCAGTTTTCGGTTGGGGGGACAAAACCCGGAAATGTGTTTTGTGTCATACCAAACCTTGCATTTCTAATGCGCGAATAAAGGCATTGATGTCATAGTAAGAACCAAACCGAGGTCTCAAGCGATGGGTATGGAGATTCGAGTTGTCCATCGTGTCCTCTTTCAGATTATGATCCTAACGCGAATCCGTTCCTTCCAGGCGATGGACAATGAGACAGAGCAAGGTCTCGTCACCCATGATCCAGTCGACGAGCTGCTCAATATTGGGGCCATCTCGGAATGTGATCAGGCGGTCGCGCAGGCTGGAGAGCAGTTGGTCAGCTTGCAGGATGTACTCGGCGATCTGGTCGTCGCGGTCTCCCTGGATCAAGCCGCGGATCAGTTGGATGTGCAGGTTTTTGATCGCGTCAACGGCCTTGATCGCGTCGATCGCGGCCCACTTTGTGTAGGGTCTAGGATCTGTGCGCGGCATCGTGGAGGGTCCTTTCTAGCTTGTGCTCGTTGATCAGCGACCGGGCCACGATGCCGACAGCAGAGAGTGCGAAGGCCAGGGCGCTATGACAGACGGCGCGAAGAGGAGAGACGATCAGCTCGATGATCAGGGTGCCGGCGACGCCGATGACAACGGCGAGCCAGGACTGGTTGTTGCGAGCGAGATAGCGGCCGGGGCGCGTGTGCTGGAGAAAGAGAGCCAAGAGCGTCCCCCAGGCCAGCTCGGCGAGAACAAAGAGCGCAAACCTTTGGGTCCTTTTTTGATCCATTTTGTGCCTCTCTTGCATTTGGGTGAAAAAACTATTATAGTGTGTGTAGGAAAGGTGGGGTGTTAAAAGGATTGAACTCGTAACTGAGTAAATGGCGCCGCCTTTCTCCCGGTGTAGATCAGACCCTCCCCCGCCAGGTACAGGGTCTGATCTTTTAATTTATGATCACAAGTCTAATCCTTTTCTCCTCTACTTGATCCGCCCCGCCCTGCTCTGCCGATCTCGCCATTTACGGACATCGGGCGAGGAATCGAGCTCGGTCTTGTCTGACTGCAATTCCATCGCACGGTTCTGTAGCGTTTTAGGCGAGGTGGCAAAGCGGACAAACCATTGCTGAAAAGCATCAGCCAGTTCGGCGCAAAGGTGGTCGGCTTGACGTTCGTCGAGTGCATCCGCGAGCGCCTGGCGCAGGGCGGCGTCGAGGCCGTCGAACTCTAGCCAGTAGAGGGCCATTGCGGCCTTGTATGAGTCGCGCGCTTCAGGATGTTCGGTGAGGATGTACTCGAGGCGGTCGACGACGTTGCCGGAGACAACGGGCGGACCTCCAAACAAGGTGCCTTGCATAACGAATGGCATGATGACCTCCTAGCCCCCCAATGGCAGTTAAACCTGACATTTCTTGGCAGGATTACCCCGATTGTACCAAAAGGGGACTGCCAAGTCAAGAACCTTTGTTCTAAAGAACGCTTGTTCTATGCGGTACAATAGCTTACTTGCCCTTGTTTTCTAGCTTGCTACGGATCAGCCAGCCAATCAACAAAATAGAAATGCCGATCAAGTAGTATCCAAAGCCTCCGGCACGGTAGGCGATTACACCGAGGGTGATCAAGATAGAGGCTGCAAACATTCCCAAGATCACAGTGACGATGGACATGCTTCCTCCTGAAATGTTTAATCTCTCGGTGTCTCAGCCCAGAGTAGGCTGGCTAGTGCCGAGGCTGCTCCAGTTCTCACTTGAGCGCTCGGTCCTACTGGCTCCAAACCAAATGCCAGGCCAACCGAGATCAGCGTGTTGCGCACACCTAAACGGTAGATGCGAAGCAACTGCTCCGTAGGAATCCCCTCTGCGTTCAACTGGGCACGCAGTTTTGCTTCCTCGACCATGTCCATCGCCAACCCTGCTGCTCCCTCACTGGCACACGCAGTGGCTCGCAGAACGTTGGCGATGTCTCGCCTGAAATACATGTCTAGACCCATAACAATCCTCCTGAAAAATGTGATTGTGGTGTCTCTATAACAAACGAGACGGCCCAAAATTAGGGACCGACAATCACGTGTGCGTAGGCGCGGCGTGGTCGATAGACGATCAGGTCCAGGCGCAGCCGGCCGACCTGGAGACGCATCAAGGCCTCGCCAACGGCGCGCGGGACGCGAAAGCGCGTTTCGAGCGAGACGCGCCAGAGCAGGGCCAGGATCAGCGCAATCAGCAAGGTGATCATTGAACCCTCCTACTCGATCTCTACTTTGCCGTCGATCATGGTGTTGCGGTAGGATCCCGTGAACTCGGGCGGGGCCATCAGCGCGGGCGCTTCGGTGGCACGGGGCACGCGCGTTAGGCGGGTCAGTTGGGCGACCCGCTGCATATCGCGCACGTCGTCATCGCGCTCGTGGCGGCGGACCAGGTAGACCTGCAGCGCGTCCTTTCCGGCATAGAGCAGGCCGACCACGACGATGGTCGATAGCGCCAGCAGAAAGCCCACGATCAGTTTGAGCGTGCCGGCGTCGAGGCTCTTGATCAGCGCATAGAGGCCCGCGCCGGCCCCGGCGATCAGGACCAGGGATATAGTAATCTGAATCCAGAATTTGCCTTTCATTTGCCTGTCTGTTTCCTTTCGATTTCCTGCCCCTACCCCCTACTACCCTACCAGTGATGCTGGAATTTTGGCCTGGCGGGCGGTTTCAGATGATATGGTAGTCAGTGGTAGGGGGTAGATGTAGCCGAGGCCGGGCAGAACGCGGCGCAGGGTACGGGCAAAGTCACGGATACGACGCGCGCGGGTCGTACCCATCGGGCCATAGCGCGCACGCAGTTCATTCGCGCCACATTCAGTTGCCAAAGCATAAGCGACGGCCTCGGCCTCGGTATCGAGATCTTTGCGCGGCGAGGCTGGCTTGGCGACTTGGAGCACGCGGTCAATGTTATGGTCCAGCTCGAGGCGGGGCACGGTCTCACAGCGCGCCAGCCGGCCCAGTTCGCGGTTCTCGACGATTGCCATCTGGAGGCGGTGCGCCTGCCCGGCCACGACGAGCAAAAAGTCGCCGTTGCCCTGGAGGTGCTCGGCCCCGGATTTGTTGATCCCGGTTGCGACGTGAGCCGCGGTCGCATCGGCCACCCAACCGGTCAGGCGCATGACGAGGTTCGCTTTGGCGATACTGCCTCCTAGTGCGTCGGTGAGGGCGTGCTGGGTAGCGACGATGATGTGTACGCCGAACTCGCGGCCAATGCTGGCAATGTACTCGACGGCCTGGGCGACCTGGTCGCCGGCGACGTTGAGAAGGGCGCGGATCTCGTCAATGATCACAAACAAGCGCGGGCCTTTGCGAGCCTGGGCCATTCGCCGATCGAGCTCGGCCACGGCCCAGGCCAAGGCGCCCACCGCCTCGTTGCTGTCGACAATGATCGGGTGCGCGAGGTGCGCGTCGTGCTCGAAGCCCCACCAGGCCGCGCCCTTTTTCGCGCCGTCGATCAGGATCAGTTGGACCTGGTCGGGCTGGTTGTCTGTGGAGAGGGTCCAGGCGATCAAACGCTCAGCGACGGTTTTGCCGCTGCCGGTGGCCCCGGTGACGAGGGCGTGACAGGTGCGGTTGCCGGCCAGGTTGACGTAGACCGGGGTGCCGATCGAGGTCTGTCCGAGGGCGACCCAGGTACCGCCTTTGCGGCGCAGTGCCGAGACGCTCAGTTTTTGGTGGTAGGCCTGTGGTAGGCCGATCTCGACGTCCAGGTAGCCCAGGTTGCGCGCAATGCGCACGCGCTTGACGCCCAGGTCGAGGGCGATCTGCTCGGACATACCGAGCGCTTTTTTGAGATGTCCGGCATCGGCCAGGCGCAGGCGGAAAGTCAGCGTCTGCGCGGCGCGCGCTTTATCGACGATGGCATAGGGAATGGATTGGCGGCGCATAGTTTGCCAGATGCTTCGTTCCCAATTGAGGACAAACGGACGGAGCCCATCGGCGGCAGGTGCTGCTTGTCGCGTTTTCATTTTGTGCTCCTCCCTTTGTAGCGGATCGGCGGCGCGTTGCGGCGCTGGATGTAGTCCGCGAGTTTCTGCCGCGCCCAGTAGTAGGCGGGCAGGCCCAGGATCAGGGTAAGTAATGCGATTGTCCAGCCGATCTCAGTTTTGTAGTCGTTCATCGGACAACTTTGTTTAGCATGGCGGCGCGCTTGGGGTTAGCGGTCTTTTGTGCCGGCTGTCCTGCCGGCTGGAGTTGGACGCGGGCCAGTTCCTCGCGGACGATCTGGCGCAGTGCCTCGTGGTTATTGGCATCGGCGTCGAAACCGCGCTGCAGATAATAGGCGACGGCCTGCGAGCGAGAGGCAAACGTGCCGGCGTCTACCTGGTCCTGGATGGCCTGATATAGGTTGTCTGTGATGCGCGCCGAGATGGGTTTCATTTGTATACCATTGTATACATTCACCCCATCGAGTGTATACCATTGTATACACTCGATGGGGTTCTATTCTGTGGCCGCGTCGAGCAGGCCCTTGACGTTGTCGAGTTCGGGATACTGCGAAACACTGACGATGTCTCCGAAACGGGCGCGGACGTGTGACTGGATAAAGTGCGCGCCTCCACCGGTGAGGATGACCATCTGCAGGCTGATGTTTTCGGCGATGTCAGCGGCAGCCTGGATGACGTCTTCGGCCAGAGCGTCGATGTGCGGTTGCGCCAGGTCGAGCAGTTCGCGGTTGCGCGCCCAGAGCTTTCCCCTCGCGATGTGCAGCAGGTCACGGCGTCCAGTCTGCGCTTCCTGGTCCTGGAGGGCGGCCTCGAGGACGACGCCCAGGCCGTGGGGCTTGGAAGTCGCGCGCTCGTCGATCCACTCCCCTGCCACGATCAAGCACTCGTTAAAGGTGCCAGTGCCAACGTCGACGATCAGTACGGTGGACCAGTCTTCCCAGAGCGTGTCGTCGTGGGCGGCCCGGCTGAGAAAGGAGGCCAGAGGCTGAGGGTAGAAAAAGACTCCGCTACGCTCGCGCTCGTTGCCCAGGGGACGACCTACGGTGACGTCGATGCGCTTGTCGTTCTGATCAAGGCGCTGCCCGATGTGCCGGCCGGTGAGCAGGCCGCGCAGGGTATCTGCATCGCCCAGCCATTCGACGGGCAGGGCGGTGTGCAGCTCGATCTCACCATGATAGATCCCAAGCTCGGAGAGCAGGCCGAGGAAGAGTATCTCGATCATCTCCTGTGGGCGGTTGCGATCGCGACTGGTGATGGGAGACTTTGAATAGATGAGCGCGTCTTTGCCAAAGTACCAGTCGTTGTCCCAGGTGTGGATCCGCTTGCGCTTGCTGCCGTCGTGGAGTTGGCGGGCGACCTGGGCATAGGCCGAGGGAAACGCGACGGTCAGGGTCTCGCCGTCGATGATGGACGTTGCCTTGGTATAGCCATAGCCGATGTCAGCGGCTACGATGATGTGCTGGTCTGGTTTATGTGTGTTTCCGGTTGTGATCATAATTTGAATCCCCCTGTCTCTACACTAGAGTGGACAAAATCTTTACAGTTGTGATATACTAGGGAGCGAGCAGAGGAGAGAGTTCTGCCCTGGGAAGCGTACTCTCTCCCGCGTGCCCTTATCGCAAGGCGACGCTAGGTGGCGCGGATTGCGGGTCGATCTGTAGTCCGGGAATTTGTAGTCCAAGCGCCCGAGCCTTGTCGCGTAAAGCCATTCGAATTGTCGCAGACAGATTTGTACCATAGCGACTCATCAAAGTGGCTGCAATGTCGCGATCAATGGGTTGCAGTATAATGGTGGATCTTGGCTTGATGTTGTCGGGCTCGACTTGTGACATTCTTGCCTCTCCTGTCTTGTGAGAATGTCTCACACTAAAGATGATTATATCACACAAAAAAAGATGTGTCAAGCGTGAAATATAGACGGTGATGTATGGATTTCAACAACTGGCTGTTGGCCGAACTAGGAAAACGGGGTTGGACTCGGCGCGAGTTGGCACGCCGGGCCGACATAAGTGAGTCTACCGTCTATATGATCCTGGGTGGTCAGCGCGAGGTCAGTTTTGATTTCTGCTCCAATATCGCGAAAGCGCTCGACTTGCCTCCTGATGCGGTGATGCGCCGCGCTGGATTGCTGCCCCCGCTGCCCTCAATGCCGTCAGTGGAGGAAAAAGAACGAAATCTGTTGACGTGGTTTCGCCGTTTAGCAGGCCCCGTTCAAGATGCGATTGTGTCCACTGTTCAGAGCCTAGCTGCCAAGGTGGGGCCACAGTATCCTGACGAAGTGGACGGCGAACCTGGGCCGCGCACGCTCAAAGAACAGTTGGCGTACAGCATGGTCGAGGATCTGGACCAGTTGTCGCCGGAAGATCAGGCTCGAGTATTTGATCTGATGCGCCGGCTGCGCGGCGACGAGGGGGAGAGGAGCGAGGATGGATCGCTGTCGGTGGATTCAGATTAGCCGGTATTTCCCCCTGTGGTCGGTGCTAGTTGGTCGAGTGTATGCGTGCGGGCTCGTAGTTTCGCGTCGTTGGTTTCGGGGGCGCCGGCGGCGCTGGGCAATGGTACGCCCCGCGCCGCGCGTTGGGTGCCGGGTGATCGGGTAAGGCTAGCCCTCGGCGATGATTTGCTCGCCGTAGACCTGGTCGATGATCCACCTCAGTTCGTTTGCTATGGATCTGTAGTGTTTTTCGGCTAGGATGCGCAACTTGTCGGCATAGGCCCCGCTTTCGATCCCAAGTTGCTTGAGCGCTGCTTCAACGGGGTCTTCCTCGGTTACATACTCGGCTTCGTCTTCCACGGTCGTTCCTTTCGTGTGGCGTTTGCGCCTGATCTGGATCTATGATAAGATGGTTGGCGCGACGGGGGTTGCCCTGGGAAGCGTACCCCGCCGCGCCTGCCCTACTGCAAGGCGGCTTGATTCCATTGGAGAACCCTATGGAGCTTCAGGCCGCACTGACAGAGTTTATATTGGACCGCCGATCGTATGGTCGACGGCCGGCGACGATCCGGTTCTACGAGACGCAACTCGGCAGCCTGATCGCGTTCCTGGAGAAACAGGGCGCCGGTGACGTGTCGAGCCTGACTCGTTCCAGCCTGCGAGTGTTTTTCGCGCACTTGCAGGCCCGGGTCGAGCGCTCTGAGATTCGCTCCGGCACGGTGGCCGCGTATGATCGCGCGATCCGCGCGTTTACTCGATTCTGCGTTGCTGAGCGCTGGCTCGACGTTGACCCGATGGCTGGCCGGCCCCGGATCAAGCCGGACCGACAGTTGCCCGAGACGTGGTCGCTGGACGAGGTCCAGGCGCTGCTGGACACGTGCAACGACAGTCCAGTCGGTCTCCGCGATCGGGCGATCATGATGCTGCTGCTCGATACGGGTCTGCGCGCCGGCGAGCTGGTGCGCCTGGAGCCAGGAGACGTTCATCTCGGCGAGGATCGCGGCCTGGTGGTAGTCCGAGCGGCTGGCTCCAAGTCGCACGCCGATCGCACGGTGCCGTTTTGGACAGAGACGGCGAACGTTCTCTCGGCCTGGCTGGAGGTTCGCCCCGAGGCCGCCGATACGGTGTTTGTCGCCGTGGGTGGCCGGGCGACGTTGACATGCCGAGGGCTGACGCCGAATGGGCTCAATCAGCTTTTGCGCCGACGGGCGGCGCTGGCCGGCGTGGCGTGTAAGCCACGGATGTGCCACATTTGGCGACATACGTTTGCCCGCTTGTATGTGAGTAAGGGCGGGGATCTGCAGACGCTGCGGCTGATCCTCGGCCACGCTTCAATCGAGACAACACAGGTCTATCTCGCGTTTCGGAATGATGAGGTTTGGGATCGGCATTTCGAGTTGAGTCCGGTACGACAGTTGTCGGATGCTATGACCCGTTGATACGTATCACCACGTCACCTGGTTGCTCTTAATCAGCGGGTTATAGGTTCGAGTCCTATGTGGCTCAC